>ENA-UERQ01000478-UERQ01000478.1-human-gut-metagenome-genome-assembly--contig:-NODE-478-length-31629-cov-22.044688_pt1 | contig 31629 bp, 32 predicted proteins | sample MGYA00242986_ERZ507987 | MGnify/ENA primary metagenome ERZ507987 (study PRJEB26167, sample SAMN06115429) | human gut metagenome | host: Homo sapiens | place: China:Chongqing | collected 2015-04-15...
TTTCGGTTACAAAAATGGCTTTTGACTTACAAAACATGCTTTTCGAATACAAAAGTGGCTTTTCGATTACAAAGATTTTATTTTATAAAAAAATTATCAACTGTCTCTTTGGGTTGACATATCGTGATTTAATGTATATAATTGGTGATATTAAGGCGGAGGTATTATGTGATGGCTATTAGCTATGATAATCTTTGGAAGTTGCTCATTGATAAAAAGCTTAAGCGTACTGATTTGAAAAGTACTTGTGGAATTAGTAGTAATGTTTTGGCTAAACTCGGAAAAAACGAGCCAGTATCTATGGAATCGTTAGAAAAAATATGTTTAGCATTGGATTGCAACATCGAAGATATAATGCAATTTGTTGAGGGATAAGTAAATGCGATATGCTAACATAAAAAAAGAAAAGACAAATGGTGTAGTTTATACTCCGACAGTTATGGCGGACTACTTATCACTTGAGATGATTCGATATAAGCCATGCAATAGTAACAGTACGGGCGTTATTCGAGTACTTGACCCTGCGGTTGGAAAGGGAGAACTTTTGATTTCCTTTTTAAAAGCTATTAAGAAAATTTGTACTGTAAAAATTGAAGTTGTTGGATATGAAACGGATATGGCTATTTGTAAAGAAACAAGAGAAACATTATCAAATCTGTTTCCAGATGTTGAATTATCAATTAGAAACGAAGATTTCCTAAAAGCAGTTGAAGAACAGACCACAGGATTGTATGATTATGTGATCGCAAATCCACCATATGTTCGTACACAAATTATTGGAAGTGAAAAAGCGCAAAAAATGTCTTCAAAATTGAAACTATCGGGTAGAATAGATATTTATTATGCGTTTATTATTTGTACTAAGTCTGTTCTTAAGGATGATGGAATTGCAGGGTATATTACATCAAATAAATTTCTCACAATTAAATCGGGAGCTGCTGTAAGGAATTACATTATAGATAACTATAAAATTCATAGAATCATAGATTTTGGAGATACAAAATTATTTTCAGCTTCAGTTTTGCCGTGTATTATGGTATTTTCAAAAGGAAAAACAACACAGCGAAAAGAAGTATTGTTTACGTCTGTTTATCAAGCATCTAAAAATCAGACTGATGGTAATATTACAAATATTTTTGATGCCATACATAAATCCGGATGCTACAAAACACCTGATGATAAAAGGTTTATGTACCAACAAGGCGTTATACAGAGTGTAGATAAGGATTGCCTTTGGAATATTCAATCAAACGAAAGCCCAAAATGGCTTTCTGTTGTTGAAAGTAACACATGGCAAAGATTTTTTGATATTGGCAAGATTCGTGTGGGAATAAAAACCACAGCAGATAATGTTTTTATCGGAAATGATTGGAACGGTGATAAAGCTAACATAGAACTGCTAAGACCACTCATTACCCATAGAAATGCTGGTCAATTTTTGCCTAATAATACTGACTTATGGAAAGTGTTATATACGCACACATCTGTAAATGGAAAAAAGGTAGCCTATGATATTGAAGACTATCCTTATGCTAAACGATATCTTTCGGAGCATTTTGAACAGTTATCAAGTCGAAAATACGTTATACAAGCAAAAAGAAATTGGTATGAAATTTGGGTTCCTCAAAATCCAGAATCATGGAAAAAGCGTAAGATAGTCTTTCGTGATATATCTGAACAGCCACAGTTCTGGTTAGATACATCTGGTGCGATAGTTAATGGCGATTGCTATTGGATTGAAATATACGATCATGTAATAGAAGATGTCATATATTTAGCTTTGGCAATTGCAAATAGTCGCTTTATAGAGAAGTATTATGATGTAAAATTTAATACCAAGCTATATTCGGGGAAAAGAAGATATATGTCACAATATGTGGAACAATTCCCAATTCCTTTGTATACAACAGAACTTGCACAAGAAGCAATATCTCTTGTGAAAAAAATCATAGCTGAGAAAAAGCAAAGCTTAATTCCCAGCTATAAAGATAAATTGAATGATATTGTCGATGAAATCTTTACTTAATCAAATAAATCATTTGGTAAGGGTAATTGTATTTTTGCATTTTGCCCTTTTCCTTTGAATAATGGAAAGTATCGGGTGAAATCACAGCCGGCAACGAGATATAGCCGATCTAATGTTATATGAGAACCCTTTACAGAGCTGTCAAAGATAACATATCGTATATCTTCGCTGTTAAAAGTAGTATTTCCAATTTTTACAATAGAAGCACCATCTTCAGGAGAGTGTAGTCCTAAATCAATTGTTGGAGAGCTTTGTAATTTAATTTCCAATAGTTGATTTGCTATATCAGGGTATGTTCCGTCATCTTCATATATTGAGTATCCAAGATACTTACAAATTAATGCGTGAAGTTCGGCACCCCTATTACGTTCCTGCAATGAGTCAAGGTAATCAATTTGAAGACCAACCAAAGGAGAAAGCCTATCAAATATTTCCTCGATTGGCAAAAGGTGATGATTTGAAGGATAGCAATTAGGGTTTACATTCTGTAAGCAATCATGAGGATATGCAATCCAATTAGAAATTTTAGGGGAATCTTTTGAAAATAAATAGCTGTTATCAAAGTGACTCATTGTTGCTTGGTATTTCGTTGTTAGTTTTCCTGTACGATCAAATTGTGCGAGAACATCTCCAGATATAACACGCACATTTGAAATAATATCATTTTCATCAATTTGGAGAAAGACATATCGTCTTGAGGCATCAACTTCTTCATTCCAAATTTGAACATTGAGGCTTTTTTGCGTATAAACATCAAAGTTCTGTCCAGGGAATCGTGGTTGTGTTTTTTTGAATGTTTTTGGTATAGGGTAACCTAATGCTTCACAAATAAGAGCTTTTACCACTTTTGAACGAGTTCTTAATGGTAACCCATTGAGGGAGTATCCAATAAGATTTTTTGATATTAGTTTTTCCAATGCATATATAGGAATAAACAAAGAGTTAGCATCAGGACTAATTGGATCGTATATAGATAGGTTGCTATTTTGTATATTTTGAGCGTAATCGATCATTTGTATTTTCCTCCAAAAATAATTTATAGGTTTCAATATCAAGTGCGTCTGCAATGCGTTGAATATTTTCGAGAGAGATACTTCTGCGGTAACATTCGATAGCACTAATATATGTTCTATGCATACCGCATTTATCTGCAAATGCTTCTTGGGATATGCCCATTGCAGTACGATATTTTTTGAGATTGGAGCCAAAAACTTTTACTATATCCATACTTGTAACCCTCCACAAATTACAGTATAATAAAAATGAATACAAAAAGTCTACATACAATAAGTGTCGAAAAACGTAGAAATGAAGAGGGAAGAAATAAACAGGCATCAATTTGATGGGGTTATGGCAGAAATATATGATTGGGAGCGCCTTACTCCAACCGTGTTTTTAAAGGAAAGTGCAAAAGGTGATATAGCGAAAAAGGAAATGGTTATGGCATATTTAAGGGCAGCGGAACTGTTGTGCTACGGATTAGTAAGAGATAATAATCCTTTATATCATATGAAAGTAGTGCGATCTAATCAAATATGTATGACGTTCTTGTATGTTTGTCGCCATTCACTCGAACTTTTTATTAAATTTAGGGTTTGTTTTGAAATATAGAAAACTGTTTCGGGTCATAAGCTTTCAGAATTATATGAAAAACTCATTAGTAATTTACCTGAGCTGAAAAATAGCATAGAACTTTCGGTATTAGTGGACGTTCTTAATGAAATTGATGATGATAGCTGTAAACTTCGATACAGCAAAGATAAAAAGGATAAAGTATATCAAGAAAAAACTATATTTAATAAAGCAGATAGAATATTAGAACTAACTAAAAAAGTCTGTGATGCTCTTATTGAACCAATTTTGAGTATGTAGCCTTTGAGGGAGGCAATATAACATTATTATGACAACACAAAATGAGAATATGATTGCCTTTCATATAATCACAAACATAAAAGCTGGGAATCCTGAAATGCAGGAAACCCAGCTTTTTCCATTCGTATTTATATGCCAATAGTATTTTGTCAAGCTGAAAATGAGATAAATTTTAAAAAAGTATAAAATTAACTAAAATTCTCTAAAAACTAAATAAATAATTATTGAATTTATGGGTAAAGTATGATAAAATAAAAACAATCTATAAAAATTCCTTTTTCTGCCAGCGCAGGTATAGATTTTTTCTTTATGAATAATGTAGTACCATGCTGGAGGAATTAGGAAAACTCCAGGGAGATTCTGTGAGGGCGCGAATGCGCAGGACAGATATAAGCGTCCATAAAATCTTCCATGCTCACAGGCAAAAGGGAGGCATACTATCCCATCTTTGGTGGGTGTCCCTATTGTATGTTTACATCCCGCTCTTTGGAGCGCTGATTACATCAGCACAAATATGAATGCCGCTATATGCGGCCAATTAAATGTATAGGGGGAATTAGGAATGGACGTTATTACAAATCTCGTAGCAAAAGGTAACAGTTTTCTCTGGAGTTTTCTGTTGATTGTTCTTCTGTGTGGCACCGGAATTTATTACACGATCCGCCTGAGGTTCATCCAGGTGAGAAAGTTTGGTGAAGGCTGGAAACTGGTATTCGGGCACCTCAGCCTTAATGGTGAGAAGCACGAAAAAGGTGAGATGACACCGTTCCAGTCAATTGCAACCGCAATTGCAGCCCAGGTTGGTACCGGTAACCTGGCAGGTGCAGCCACTGCACTTTTAGGAGGCGGACCTGGTGCTATCTTCTGGATGTGGGTAAGTGCGTTCTTTGGTATGTCAACCATTTATGCAGAGGCAACTCTGGCCCAGAATTTTAAGACTGAGGTAAATGGTGAGGTTACCGGCGGTCCTGTTTATTACATAAAGGCAGCTTTTAAGGGCACTCTGGGCAAGGTTCTTGCAGGATTATTTGCAATCTTTATTGTGCTTGCGCTGGGATTCATGGGCAACATGGTTCAGGCCAACTCTATCGGCGCTGCATTTACAGAGGCTTTTGGGGCATTTAACATAACTATCTCTCCGGTTGTCATTGGTGTTATCGTAGCAGCCGTAGCAGCATTTGTTTTCCTGGGCGGAACACAGAGGCTGGCATCTGTTGTTGAGAAGGTTGTACCTATCATGGCAGGCGTGTATATTGTGGGAAGTTTGATTCTTATTATCATGAATATTGCTAATCTTCCTGCAGCTATTAAGATGATTTTTGTAGGCGCATTTGATCCTCAGGCAGTTTTAGGCGCAGGCGCAGGTATTGCAGTTAAAGAAGCCATCCGTTTCGGTGTTGCCAGAGGCCTTTTCTCCAACGAGGCTGGTATGGGTTCCACACCTCATGCACATGCAAGGGCTACCGCAGAGAATCCTCATAAGCAGGGACTTTGCGCTATGATCAGCGTATTTATTGATACGTTTGTAATCCTTAATCTGACTGTATTTTCCGTACTGACCACAGGCGCTCTTGAGTCTGGCAAGAATGGTACCGCTCTTACACAGGCAGCTTTCATGAGAGGATTTGGTACCTTCGGTATTGTATTCGTTGCAATATGCCTTTTGTTCTTCGCTTTCTCTACGATTCTGGGCTGGCATTTCTTCGGCCTTATCAATGCGAAGTATCTGTTTGGCGATGGCGCAGCAAAGATTTACTCCTTATTAGTAGTGGTTTGCATCATTATCGGTTCTGCTTTGAAGCTGGAGCTGGTATGGGATTTGGCGGACTTCTTTAATGGTCTGATGGTTATACCTAATGCCATGGCCCTGCTTGCCCTAAGCGGTCTTGTGGTAAAGATATGCAATAAGTACAGTGATAAATAGCATATGACGTATGAAAAATAAATAGTTTAGCAGCGGCAGCTTTTCCGGAATATCATCCGGGGGAGCTGCTGCTTTTTCTTTTCTTCCTTGTACCGAATGAAAACCTTGATTGGAGGGAATTATTTATAGTAAAAAGAAAGCAGAAATGAGGAAATATGAATCATGATAGACTCCATTGGAAAGATAACGCTTTACGTGAATAATCAGAATGAGGCCAGGGATTTCTGGACAGAAAAGATGGGATTCATCGTGCGCCTGGAACAGCAGATGGGTGCTGACCAGAAATGGCTTGAAGTGGGACCGGAATACGGAGGCGGGACATCCTTTGTTCTTTATGACAAAGAAAAAATGAAGGCTCAGAATCCCGATGTGAATGTAGGCCATCCATCTGTTATTTTATGCACCGGCGACCTGGAGAACGCCCATAGAGAAATGAAGGAAAGAGGCGTCAGAACCGGAGACATCATGAAAATGCCTTATGGCAGCATGTTTCAGTTCTACGATATGGATGGGAATGTGTTTTTGCTGAGGGAGGAAGCCCGGGTGCATTAAACTTCCGCGTACGGTTCCGGGCCTTCCCTTTAAACGGATACCGGAGCCGGGCCATGGAAGTATTCCGGCTGCCAGATGGATAGTTGGCGCGTTCATGCATGTATTTGTAAACCGGTTTAAAATGTGTTAGAATGAATAGGATTAGAGCACACAGCAATAACCGGGAAAGGATGTCTTTAAGAAAATGCAGAAGGCCAACAAAGGAGAACTGTCCAATCTGAAAAATAAACTGCTGGCAGAGCAGGTTCAGGAGCAGATATACCAGTATATACTGGAAATGCCCATAGCCGTAGGCGCTAAACTTCCCAATGAATTTGAACTGGGAGACAGGTTCAGTGTGGGAAGGAGTACCATCCGGGAAGCGGTGAAACTTTTGATTTCCAGAGGAATTCTGGAAGTCAGGAGAGGATCTGGTACGTACGTGGTCAGCACTACGCCGGTGGACATGGACCCCCTGGGCCTGGGGGCGGTGGAGGACAAGATGGCCCTGGCCCTGGATTTGGTAAATGTACGCATCATACTGGAGCCGGGAATCGCAGAGATGGCGGCTCTCAACGCAACCCAGGAGGATGTTCTGAAGCTGAGGAATCTGTGTGACAGCGTTGAACGGAAAATAAAGATTGGAGACAGTTACATAGAAGACGACATCGCCTTCCATACCTGTGTGGCTGAATGTTCCAAGAATAAGGTGGTGGAACAGCTGATCCCTATTATTGATACAGCAGTCCTTATGTTTGTCAATGTGACCCACAAAAAGCTGACCGACGAGACCATCATGACCCACCGGGCCGTGACCGAGGCTATTGCGGAGCACGACCCTATCGGTGCCAAAACCGCCATGATGATGCATATGACTTTTAACAGGAATATGATCCGGCAGCTGATGAAGGATGGACGTGAGGCGTAGGAGAGTGCCGGTAGTGTGACAGCAGTGCGGGAATGTGACGGCGGTGCGGGATGCGACGGCAGTGCGGGTATGTGACAGCAGTGCGGGTATGTGACAGCAGTGCGGGAATGTAGCAGCAGTGCGGGATGTGACAGCAGTGCGGGAATGTGGCAGCAGTGCGGGATGCGACGGCAACGTGAGAGCATAAGAACCATGCAGAAGTGTGGTGGTAATACGGACATGGGAGAAAGACAGACCTGATAAATATTTATACCTATAAGTTTTAGCAGACCCCGGAAGCAAATAAAAGGGAATACTTAAACTTATAGGTTTTTTTGTTTTGATTCATTTTAAACCAAAATACATCTGACGACTTTTGCAAAGGAATCAGAACGAAACCAGCTAAACGTGCAGAAAAATGGGGGATTCTGGAAGCAAAACAATACCGGTTTAGATATAGTGCATAAATAAATCAAATTTTTTTGACAATATAGTAGAAAACAAGTCTGATGACTTGAAAGAATAATTCAAAAATGCTACTATAAAACCATAAAGAAGTCAGACGTCAGATGTAAAGCAAAAAGAGGAGGCATTATAATGGAACTGAACAGTCAAAGAGTAAGAGCGCTGGCACCGGAGAACGACCCTTTAAAAATAGGTATGGGGTGGAAGGTGGAAGACCTGGATAAACCGCAGATTATGGTTGAGAGTACATTTGGCGACAGCCATCCGGGCAGCGCCCATCTGGACCAGTTTGTGAATGAAGCTATGCGGGGAATCGCGGATGCAGGCGGAAAGGGAGCCAGGTATTTTACCACAGACATATGCGACGGCATTGCCCAGGGACATGACGGTATCAACTATTCACTTGCGCACAGGGATATGATTGCCAATATGATTGAGATTCACGGCAATTCCACAGGGTTTGACGGAGGCGTGTTCATCGCAAGCTGCGACAAATCCGTGCCTGCCTGTCTGATGGGACTGGCAAGACTTGATATGCCGTCTATCGTGGTGACCGGCGGCGTTATGGATGCTGGCCCCGACCTGCTGACCCTGGAACAGATTGGCGCCTATTCAGCCATGTGCCAGAGAGGTGAGATTACCGAAGAAAAGCTTACCTATTATAAGCACAATGCCTGTCCATCCTGCGGAGCCTGTTCCTTTATGGGTACTGCCTCCACCATGCAGATCATGGCCGAAGCTCTGGGGCTGATGCTTCCCGGCTCAGCGCTGATGCCTGCAACCTGCGAAGATTTGAAGGAAATGGCGTATAAGGCAGGCCTCCAGGTCATGGAACTGGCCAGGAAGGGGCTTAAGGTAAGCGATATCGTGACCATGAAATCATTTGAGAATGCCATTATGGTGCATGCTGCCATATCCGGTTCAACCAATTCCCTGCTTCATATTCCTGCCATTGCCCATGAGCTGGGACTGGAGATTGACGCTGACACATTTGACCGTATGCACAGGGGGGCTCATTACCTGCTGGATATCAGACCTGCCGGAAAATGGCCGGCACAGTTCTTCTACTATGCAGGCGGTGTTCCCGCTGTGATGGAGGAAATAAAGTCCATGCTGCACCTGGATGTGATGACTGTTACCGGAAAGACCTTGGGAGAAAATCTGGAAGAGCTTAAGGCTGGCGGATTCTACGACAAGTGCGACGGATATCTGAAAAAATGGGGGCTGAAGCGCACCGATGTTATCAGGACCTTTGAGGAACCCATCGGGACAGACGGAACCGTGGCCATATTGAGAGGAAATCTGGCGCCGGAGGGTTCTGTGGTGAAACATTCTGCTGTTCCTAAGGAGATGTTTAAGGCAGTCCTGAAGGCAAAACCTTTTGACTGTGAGGAGGACGCCATTGAGGCAGTCATTTCCAGGAAGATACAGCCGGGAGATGCCGTGTTTATCCGGTATGAAGGACCTAAGGGATCGGGAATGCCGGAAATGTTCTATACCACAGAAGCCATCTCCTCTGATCCGGAGCTGGGAAAAACCATAGCGCTTATTACGGACGGCAGGTTCTCCGGGGCATCCAAAGGGCCAGCCATCGGACATGTATCACCTGAGGCAGCGGACGGTGGACCCATTGCCCTGGTGGAAGAGGATGACCTTATCAGAATTGATATACCGGAGCGCGTTCTGGAAATCATAGGCGTGAAGGGAGAGGAACTTCCCAAGGAAGAGGTAGAACGTATTCTTGCAGAGCGCAGAAAAGCCTGGAAGCCCAGGGAAGCCAAGTATAAAAAGGGCGTACTTAAAATTTATTCCGAGCATGCCGTATCACCCATGAAGGGCGGTTACATGGTCTGATTGCCGGAAACTGGCCGGGAAATATTTGTGGGAAGTATGGACCGGAGCTATTGTTGAAACATGAACGAGAAATATTAGCTGGAAATATCAGCGGAAATAGGGATATTGTGTGAAATTATAGGAGGGTAATAAGTATGACAACAACAACAGCTGCAGCTCTGGATCCGACCAGACTGATTATCGCGGCCTTGGCAGGGCTGGTGATTCTTCTGCTTTTAATCATCAAATTTAAGGTGCAGGCAATGATTTCCATTCTGGTAGGCGCAGTGGCCATCGGGCTGATTGCAGGCATGCCCTTTGCGGATATCATAAGCTCTGTAAATGAAGGAATTGGAAGTACTCTTAAGGGAATCGCCCTGCTTGTGGGTCTGGGCTCCATGTTCGGTTCCATATTGGAGATATCAGGAGGCGCTCAGACACTGGCAGTCACCATGGTAAAGAAATTCGGCGACAAGAAGGCTGCCTGGGCTTTGGGAATCACGGGACTTGTCATAGCCATGCCGGTATTCTTCGATGCGGGACTCATTATTCTGATTCCTCTTGCCTTTTCTCTTGCAAAGAGAACCAAACGCTCCTCCCTGTTCTATGCCATTCCCCTGCTGGCCGGTCTGGCGGTAGGCCATGCATTTATTCCGCCCACACCGGGGCCCGTGCTGGTGGCTACCATGCTGGGCGTGGACCTGGGCTGGGTCATTATGGTAGGTATTGTGTGCGGTATTTTTGCCATGATAGTGGCCGGTCCCATATGGGGGACTATCTGCGGAAACAAGTACGATATACCGGTTCCGGAACACATTGCCAACCAGGAGGATTTTGATGAATCAAAGCTTCCAAAGTTCGGAACAATCGTGGGAATTATTTTGATTCCGCTGGTTCTCATTATCCTGAATTCCATTGCAAAGGTGGTTCCTGCCCTTGCCTCTGTACAGCCGGTGTTAGGATTCCTGGGTGAGCCGTTTGTGGCTCTCACCATAGCGACGGTTGTGGCTATGTTTCTTCTGGGATACCGTCACGGATACAGCAACGAGGAGCTGGAAAAGGTACTGACAAAGTCTCTGGAGCCTACGGGCCTGATTCTTCTGGTAACGGCCTGCGGCGGCGTGCTGCGGTTCATGCTGCAGAATTCCGGTCTGGGTGATGTGATTGGCAATGCAGTGTCATCTGCCTCTCTTCCGATTGTGGTAGTGGCTTTTGTGGTGGCTGCTCTGGTGCGTATTTCTGTTGGGTCTGCTACAGTTGCCATGACCATGGCAGCCGGCATCATCGCGGCCATGCCGGAAATTGCAACCCTGTCCCCTCTGTACCTGGCCTGTGTCACAGCGGCAGTGGCAGGAGGAGCAACGGTGTGCTCTCATTTTAATGATTCCGGCTTCTGGCTTGTGAAATCACTGGTGGGGCTGGATGAAAAGACCACTCTCAAGACATGGACTGTCATGGAGACGCTGGTGGGCGGCACGGGATTTGTAGTGGCTCTTATTATATCCTTCTTTGCATAGCAGCGGTTAGGTGATGTCATTATATACTCAAATTAAGATGTGAATTGATATTTTTATAGATTTAGCATTTCATGAGTTGGGATTAAAAGGGGAGACAGTCTTTGGGCTGTCTCCCTTTGACTGTATAAGCGGACTTAAAGCAGTATAGACTGCTGTATAACAGCCAGATCATCCGATCCATTTGGCAGATTTTCTGTATGTATCCTATAGGGGGTTAGCCGGGATACCCATCTTAAATTATTTCCACTGACTTCCTATTGACTTTATTGTGAAAAAATGATAAAAACTATTTACATTTAACAATCTATGTGGTAGTATTATATATGTAACCGGTTACAGATTATGCTGGCATGGTTACAGGAAAAAGAGAGGGGAAGGGTCATGAACATTAAAGAAATTGCACGCCGGGCAGGCGTCTCTTCCGCTACGATTTCCAGGGTTCTCAATAATTCAGGATACGTGAAAGAGGAGACCAGGCAAAAGGTACTTAGGGCAGTGGAGGAGTATAATTATGTACCCAGCGCCATCGCCAGAAGCCTGAGCATTCAGGACAGCTTAAGCGTGGGAACCATCATCCCGGATATTGAGAATGAGTTTTTTTCCAAGGTTATAAGCGGAATCAGCGAAGTGGCTGAATCATACCATTATAATATTGTTTTTCTGGGAACCAATGAGACGTTGGACAAGGAACATGATTTTTTGAAAATCGTGGAAAGCCAGAGACTGAAGGGCGTAATCATAACACCGATTTCAGAGACAGATACGGTTACCAGGGATTACCTGCTCCGATTGGAGGAGTCCGGCATACCGGTGGTGCTGGTGGACCGTGATGTGAAAGGGGCCCAGTTTGACGGCGTATTCGTGGACAACCAGAAGGGATCCTATGACGGAGTGATGGAGTTAATAAAGGCAGGCCATGAGAGGATTGCCATTATAACCGGCCCTGAGACCTCCAAGCCGGGTAAGGACCGGTGCCAGGGCTATCTGCAGGCCATGGAGGACAGCGGACTGGCTGTTCCTGAGGAATACGTTGCCTGCGGCGATTTTAAGATTGCCAAGGCATACGAATGTACCGGACGGCTTTTGGGACTTGCGCAAGCGCCCACAGCCATCTTTACATCCAACAACCTTTCCACTCTGGGATGTCTTAAGTATCTGACGGAACACAAGGTTAAGATAGGAAGGGACATTTCACTGATGGGATTCGATGACATTGACGCCCTGCGGATGATCGATTACAGGATATCCGTGGTGGACAGGGATGCCAGGGAACAGGGGCGGGAAGCCATGAGACTTCTTCAGGAGTGCTTTGAAGATTCAGGAAAGAGCCGTCAGAGAGGAAAGCGGATTACCATTCCCTACAAGGTAATCCTGCGGGGTTCAGAACACAGGAAAACAACCTGACAATCCAGTCAGATTGTTTTCTGCACAAATCTGTAACCGGTTACACAAAAATGCAAAGCCTATCATATTTTTTTACAGAAATGTGTAACCGGTTACAGAAAATACATAATACAATTTCAACCTGTAAAAGCTTCAAACGGAAAAGGAGAATGAAAATGGGAATTGAACACATGATTGACCACACGATGCTGAAGGCGGATGCCAGTAAGAATACTATCATAAGATATTGCAGTGAGGCAAGGGAACACAAATTTGCTTCTGTCTGTGTCAATACCTGCTTTGTGCCGCTGGTAGCGGAGCAGTTAAAGGGAAGCGGTGTAAAGACGTGCTGCGTGGTGGGATTCCCTCTGGGAGCCATGCTTACCAGCGCAAAGGCCTTTGAGGCTTCTGAGGCTGTAAAGGCAGGGGCAGATGAGGTGGATATGGTTATCAACATAAGCGCCCTTAAGGACGGGGACGACTCCTTTGTGGAGGAGGATATCCGGGCCGTGGTAAAAGCATCTGCGGGCGCAGTGGTAAAGGTCATCATAGAGACCTGCCTCCTGACGGATGAGGAAAAGGTAAGGGCCTGCCAGCTGGCAGTGAAAGCGGGGGCTGATTTCGTGAAAACTTCCACCGGATTCAGCACAGGCGGAGCTACGGCAGCTGACGTTGCCCTGATGCGCAGAACCGTTGGAGACAGTGCCAGAGTAAAAGCCAGCGGCGGCATCCGCACACCGGAAGACGCTGCGGCTATGATTGAGGCAGGGGCGGACAGAATCGGAGCCGGCAACGGGATTGTACTGATTTAGATTGTCTGCCGGTGGAAATATGTTGATGGAAAAATGTCGATAGGAAACTGCCGGCGCAGAATTGCCGATGGGGAGCCGGCCATAGGATTGTCATGAAGCGTGTACGGAGCGCGCCGGCAAGATGGATTAAGGAGAGAGAACATATTATGGAGCATATGGGAAAAAAAGTAACAGTATTTGGAAGCTTTGTGGTGGATTTGATGGGCAGGACACCGCATCTGCCGGCAGCAGGGGAGACAGTGAAGGGTACCGTGTTTAAGATGGGACCCGGCGGCAAGGGATTCAACCAGGGTGTGGCGGCCCACAAGGCAGGAGCGGATGTGACCATGGTGACAAAGCTTGGCCGGGACGCGTTTGCCGATATTGCCCTCAATACTATGAATGAGCTTCACATGGATACGGGAAGGGTTTTGTATTCCGAGACAACGGAGACAGGATGCGCTCTGATCATGGTGGATGAGAACAGCAGCCAGAATGAAATCGTGGTTATACTCGGGGCCTGCAATACCATTACGGACCAGGAAGTGGATTCCCTGGAGGATTTGGTGGGCCGGTCCGAATACCTGCTGACACAGCTGGAGACCAATGTGTCCTCTGTGGAGCGCATCGTGGACATCGCATACAGGAAGGGCGTCAAGGTCATTTTAAACACCGCCCCTGTGCAGCCTGTCAGTGATGAGCTTTTAGGCAAAATTGACCTGATTACCCCCAATGAGGTGGAGGCAGAGATTCTTACAGGCATCAAGGTGGACAGCGAGGAAGCGGCGGACAAGGCAGCGGACTGGTTCTTCTCCAAAGGGGTAAAGAATGTATTGATTACACTGGGGCATCGAGGCGTATATATAAACACGGGAGAGAAGAAGGGAATCATTCCGGCTTATAAGGTGGAGGCAGTGGATACCACCGGAGCAGGGGATGCATTTAACGGCGGCCTTCTGGCGGCGCTGGCAGAGGGAAAGAATTTGTGGGAGGCAGCTGATTTTGCCAATGCCCTGGCAGCCCTGTCTGTACAGAAAATCGGTACTACGCCCTCCATGCCGGTCAGGGAGGAGATTGACGCATTCATGGCTGCGAATCGTCAGACCGCGGATTGCTGACGCACAGACACTTAACATAGGTATTGTCAAAGCACAATCAAAGCTCCGCAACCAGAGGAACTACAGACAAAAGAACCAAAGTCAAAAGAATCACAGTCAAATGGACCACGGTCAAAAAAAACACAGTCAGATGGACCACGGTCAAAGGAGCTGCAGACAAAAGGGCCGCAATCAGAAGCGCCATTGTCAAAAGCATCATCAGGAAAATCATAATCGGTAGAATCATAATATGTAGAATCATAATCAGTAGAAGGGGAGACAGACATGTTAAAAACAGGAATATTACATCCGCAGCTGGCCAGGGTGCTGGCGGAGCTGAGGCATAAGGATACCATTATTATCGGGGACGCCGGACTTCCCATTCCAAAGGGAGTGGAGCGTGTGGACCTGGGCTGGAGGCCCGGTGATCCGGCCTATCTGGATGTTCTGGAGGAGATACTCAAATATATCGTGGTGGAGGGAGCTGTGTTTGCTGACGAGGCGCTGACCGTGACGCCGGATTTCCACAAGAAGGCGCTGGACCTTCTGCCCCAGGGGCTTCCGGTGGAATATATTCCCCACACAGAGCTTAAGGAGCGCAGCAAAGATGCAAAGGCCATTGTGCTTACCGGTGAATTTACCGGGTACACCAACGTGATTTTATTGGCGGGATGCGCTTACTGATACTGCTCTCATAAGGGGGCATGTTCAGGAACTCTTAGCAGCAAGGGAGGGGTAACATGGAAGAAAAATTAGTATTGCAGATGGATTCGATTGTGAAGACATTTCCGGGAGTTAAAGCTCTGGACGGAGTCCATCTGGATGTGAGGAGGGGCGAGGTACATGCCCTGTGCGGTGAGAACGGCGCGGGCAAGTCCACCCTGATGAAAATTATAGCGGGGGCTCAGGGATATACTTCCGGACACATGTATGTCAATGGGGAGGAAGTGGTGTTCCATTCCACCAAGGATGCGGAGCGCAAGGGTATTGCCATGATATACCAGGAGTTCAACATGGTGCGGGACCTGTCTGTGGCGGAGAATATGTATCTGGGAAGGCTTCCTAAGACACCCTACGGAGCAGTGGACTGGAAAAAGCTGTACAAGGATGCCCAGGAGGAGCTGGACCGTTTGGGCCTTAAGTTTGACAGCCGCACAAAGGTGCGGAACCTGTCTGTGGCGGAATCGCAGATGACGGAGATTGCAAAGTGTCTGACCATAGGCGCAAAGGTTATCATCATGGACGAGCCAACGGCTGCCCTGACAGACGAGGAGATTCGTATTCTGTTTAAAATCATTGCAGAGCTTAAGGCGGAGGGCATTTCCATTCTGTATATTTCCCACCGAATGGATGAGATTTTCCAGATATCGGATCGTCTGACCGTGTTCAGAGACGGAAAATACATAGCGACCAAGGACATAGGCGACACCAATTACGACGAGGTGGTTTCCATGATGGTTGGACGCAGCGTGACCAACCTGTATCCTGAGAGGGATTACACGCAGGACGAGACCGTACTTGAACTTAAGGATATCTGCGGCAAAGGCGTCCACAACGTGAATATCAGGCTTCACAAGGGTGAAATCCTGGGGGTGGCCGGACTGCTGGGATCAGGCACCATTGAGCTGTCTAAAATCGTGTACGGAGCCCTCCCCATGGATTCCGGAGAGATTTACATAAACGGGGAAAAGAAAGATTGTTCCAGCCCCAAGAAGGCTTTAAAGGCGGGAATCGGATTTGTGTCCGACGACAGGAAACAGGAAGGGCTGGTGCTCATACGCAATATCAGGGAAAATGTTTCCCTGTCATCGCTGGATAAGATAACCCATTTTATTCATCTGGATAAGAAGCTGGAGACCAAACAGATTAACGCACAGGTTAAGCGGCTTAACATTAAAATCAGCAGCCTGCAGCAGCTGGCCGGTAAGCTCAGCGGCGGAAACCAGCAGAAGGTGGTATTTGCCAAGGTTCTGGAAGCAAACCCGTCCATACTGATTCTGGACGAGCCAACCCGCGGCGTGGATGTGGGTGCCAAGGCGGAGATTTATCAAATCATGGATGAGCTCACCAGGGCCGGAAAAAGCATCATACTGATTTCCACGGACCTGCCGGAGGTTATTGGCATGAGTGACCGGGTGGTCATCATGAGGGAAGGCCATACGGTCCTGGAAATACCAAAATCAGAGATGAATCAGGAAATTATCTTAGCCCATGCATCTGGAGGTGTCAGTGAAAATGAATAGTGTAAATAAGAAAAAATTAATCGGCCAGCTCAATATCTACCGCTCCGTGCTGATTTTACTGGTAATCTGCGTATTTGCAACCATATTGTCCCCCAGCTTCTTAAGCGTGGCCAACCTGTTTAACGTGTTTAAGCAGATTACAGTGGCCGGTATCGTGGGATGCGGAATGACCTTTGTCATTCTCACCGGGGGAATCGACCTTTCCGTAGGCTCCATTCTGGGACTGGCAGGCGTTCTGGCCTCCGGTATCCTGGAATCCACAGGAAATGCGGGAGCGGCCATTTTGGTGGCTTTGGCCGTAGGCATAGGATGCGGCGCCGTAAATGGTTTCTTTGTGGCAGTGTGTGAGATCCCTCCCTTTATCTCCACCCTGGGCATGATGACCCTTCTTCGCGGATGCATTCTTGTATATACAAAAGGCTCCCCTATTCCCATTAAGGTGGATGCCTACAAGTTTTTTGGCAAGGGAACAGTGGCCGGAGTGCCGGTTCCTGTCATCATCCTTATCATCCTCTTCCTCATTGCCCACTATGTGCTGACACAGACCAGCTACGGCCGCAGCATCTATGCCTTTGGAGGCAATCGGGAGGCAGCGCGTCTGTCCGGCATTTCCGTCCGTTTTACAGAGTGGATGGCTTATACCCTTAACGGTCTTATGTGCGGCGTTGCAGGCGTGATTCTGACAGCAAGGCTTGGTTCGGCACAGTCCACCAGCGGCACTGGCATTGAGATGGACGCCATTGCTGCTGTTATCCTGGGCGGCACGTCCTTAAGCGGTGGCGTGGGCTTTGTGCTCCCCACTGTGGTGGGCGCCATGATTATGGGTATTATTGATAATATCCTGACGCTTATGAACGTAAATCCTCATGCCACCAACATTGTAAAGGGCGCTGTTATACTGATTGCAGTCCTGGTGGACAAGAAGGTGAAGGATTTGTCGGCTAAGGCAGAATAACAGTTAGAGAACAGAGTTAATACAAATTAGTATAAATACAGAGCAGTAAAACCCGGAAACGGGCCAAAAGGATAAGGTACCTGCGGTTCTGCCGGTTCATCCGGTTTATCCATGAAACGGCGGAACCGTTACAAAATATTTTTTTAAGAAAAGGAGATTGTATTATGAGGAAACAAATTGGGGCAACTGTACTGGCACTGGCAATGGCGTGTTCACTGATGGCCGGATGCAGCTCAGGTTCAGGAGAAACTACCGCAGCAGCCACCACCGAGGCGGCAAAGGAAGAGTCCAAGGAAGAAGCAAAGGATACTTCAGCTGAGGCGGAAAATGCCGGTTCAGAAGAGGGAAGCGGAAAGAAATATGTTATCGGCCTTGCCATGAACACGCAGACCAATCCATTCTTTGTGGATGTTAAGGACGGTGTCCAGAAGGCCGCTGATGAGCACGGTATTGAGCTGTATATTACCGACGCACAGGACGATCCCACCATCCAGATGAAGGACGTGGAGAACCTGATTACAAAGAAGCCGGATGCCATCATTATTGATACTTGTGATTCCGACGCTATCGTATCCTCCATCGAGGCGTGCAACGAGGCAGGAATTCCTGTATTTACCATGGACCGCGAGGCCAACGGCGGCGAGGTTATTTCACACATCGGCTACGACGCTATCAAGTCAGGCCGCATGGCAGGACAGTACCTGGTTGATACATTAGGCGGAAAAGGAAAGATTGTTGAGATTCAGGGCATCATGGGAACCAACGTTGCCCAGAACCGTTCCCAGGGCTTCAACGAAGTGATGAAGGACAACCCGGACATGGAAATTGTGGCCTGCCAGGTGGCTGATTTTGACAGGGCCAAGGGCATGAGCGTTATGGAGAACATTCTTCAGGCTAATCCGGAAATCGACGGACTTTACGCTGCAAATGACGAGATGCTTTTAGGCGCATTGGAGGCAATGGAAGCAGCAGGCAGAACCGATGAAATCGTAAAAATCGGCTGTGACGCCATCGACGACACATTGGACGCAATGAAAGCCGGCAAGGTTGACGCAACCATCGCAGAACCGCCATTCTTCTTAGGCAAGGCCATCCTTAACACTGCCTATGATTATCTGGAAGGCAAGCAGGTTGAGCCTTATGTAATCCTGGACAACCAGCTGGTAACACAGGATACAGTGGACAGCCTGGTAACAAAGGAATAATTTACCGGCATGATTTGTACATAGGAAACAGAATATTTTCCGGCCATCGGCTCATACTATGAGGGTACAAATGAAGTACGAATCAGAAACAGGTGAGTCCATGGAAAAGCCGGGTAAGAAACTGAAGAAATTATTAATTATAACAGGAACCACGGGAGCGGTGTATGCAGGATTTAAATATCTGCTGCCCCTCGTGGCTCCTTTTTTCGTGGGTTATATCCTGGCCCTTCTGCTGCGGCCGTCGGCCAGGTTCCTGTCCTACCGGATGAGGATTACGGTAAAGGGAAAACGGTACCATATGCCCATCGGCGTCATAGGCGGCGTGGAGTTTCTGGCTGTGCTGTCCGTACTGGGGACGGTGCTCTACAGAGGCGCCCTGAAGCTGTGCGCAGAGGGAAAACTGCTTATGGTGCAGCTTCCGGTTTGGCTGGAACAGTTTGATTTGTGGCTCACAGGAAACTGCCACAGGGTGGAGCATGCCATGGGGCTGAGGCCGGGGTGCGTGGCCGACATGGCCGGGGACATGCTCTATCATATGGTAGATACATGCAAGACAGCTGCCATGCCCTTTCTCATGGCTAACTCCATGTCTGTCATCAGCTGTCTGGCAAAAGCCGCCATCGTAAGCCTGGTGGTGTTCCTGGCCGCCATATTAAGCCTGCAGGAAATGGAGGACCTGCGGGACCGCCGGGACCAGTCCGCCTTCCGCAAGGAATTCAATATGATAGGAAGCCGCCTGGTACAGACAGGAAAGGCCTGGTTCAGAAGCCAGGGAATCATTCTTTTTATTACTACAGGGCTGTGTATCGGGGGAATGTTCCTGATTCGCAATCCTTATTATATCATGGCAGGTATTGGTATCGGTATACTGGATGCACTCCCTATATTTGGAACCGGCACGGTGCTGATACCCTGGGCTGTCCTTCGGCTGGCTGTAGGGGACTGGAAACAGGCACTGGTACTCACAGCCATTTATCTGGTGTGTTATTTTGTGCGTCAGATTCTGGAGGTTCGGATGATGGGCGGACAGGTGGGGCTGTCTCCCCTTGAGACGCTGGCGTCTGTGTATGTGGGATTGGAGTTATTCGGATTTTTTGGATTTATACTGGGGCCGCTGGGTTTGCTGCTGATTGAGGATATGGTGGAGGCGTGGACGAAGGAGGAAGGAACTGAGACATAGGGGAATAGGGATCAGATAGAAACTGGAAATAGGCCATCTATGACGGATTGTATGCCATCTGTGCCAAAAAGGAACAATTAAGGAGTGGGAGTGATATAGTTGACTCATCAAATGAAAGAAAGGAGTCACAATTATGATTCAGGCACAAGCACACATCAATCAGCTTCCCAATGGAGATTTTGAACTGACAGCATGCAGTTATCTCTCCACAACCGGAGCAAACGTAGATTTAATGAGAGGAGCCAGTAGAATAAAGCTTGACATTGCCAATAACTCAACCATGGCAATGGCGGAGGACTTTGTTAGGGAAATGGTGAAAAAATCCCTGGAAGGTCCTGATAAGGGACAGCCCATGCTGATTGAATTTTAGGGTAAGATACTTCCTGTCTCCTAAAGGTAAAAAGGGGGAAAGGTGTTATCCGTCCGCCGCGGAAGCGTTATATGGCGATTCTGTGGTTGACAAAGTCCGGAAACTGACGTAAAATCATTCTTACATAAAGAAATGACCAATTCATAGATATGACATGGAAAGGGAACAGTAAGCGTGATTGCACGTCACAGAGAGAGGGCCGCAGGTGAGAGGTCCTTACGGTTGGCAGATGCTGAACCCACCCTGGAGTCCTGTATGATGAATGCAGCGTATGTCCGGCGTTAACGGATGATGAGAGAACCATAAGGGCGGATTAAGCCCGAAGGTTAATAAGGGTGGTACCGCCGAGTCATTCGGTCCCTTGTGCACACGGCACAGGGGATTGGATGGCTCTTTTTATTTCATAATGAAAGATATGCAAGGGTCAATGTAAATAACGAAAAGGAGAAGAATCATGGCAGACAACAAGAAAATGGTAGAGGCCATCACATCCATGGATGAGGATTTCGCCCAGTGGTATACGGATGTGGTAAAGAAGGCGGAGCTTTGCGATTATGCCAGCGTCAAGGGATGCATGGTGATTAAGCCGGCCGGCTACGCAATCTGGGAAAACATCCAGAAGGAGATGGACAGAAGGTTTAAGGAGACAGGGGTGCAGAACGTATACATGCCCATCTTTATACCGGAGAGTCTGTTGGAGAAGGAAAAGGACCATGTGGAGGGATTTGCGCCTGAGGTGGCATGGGTGACCCACGGAGGACTGGAGGAACTTCAGGAGCGTATGTGCGTAAGGCCTACCTCTGAGACCCTGTTCTGTGATTTTTACGCAAAGGATATCCATTCCTACCGCGACCTTCCCAGAGTCTATAACCAGTGGTGTTCTGTTGTGCGCTGGGAAAAGACCACACGTCCGTTTTTACGCTCCAGGGAATTCCTGTGGCAGGAGGGCCACACGGCCCATGCGTCAGCCGAGGAGGCCGAGGCCAGAACAATCCAGATGCTGAACCTGTATGCCGACTTCTGTGAGGAGGTGCTGGCTATTCCTGTCATCAAGGGACAGAAAACCGATAAGGAGAAGTTTGCCGGAGCAGAGGCAACCTACACCATAGAATCCCTGATGCACGACGGAAAAGCCCTGCAGTCAGGTACCAGCCATAACTTTGGCGATGGATTTGCAAAGGCATTTGACATTCAGTTCACGGACAAGGATAATACATTAAAGTATGTACACCAGACATCCTGGGGTGTGAGCACCCGTATCATCGGCGCCATCATCATGGTGCACGGCGATGACAACGGTCTGGTGCTGCCTCCGAGAATTGCGCCGGTCCAGATTATGGTGGTGCCGGTACAGCAGCAGAAGGAAGGCGTGCTGGATAAGGCATATGAGCTGAAGGAGCGCCTTACAAAGGCAGGATACGCTGTAAAGGTGGATGATACGGACAAGAGCCCGGGCTGGAAGTTCGCTGACTGCGAGATGCGCGGCGTGCCCCTTCGCGTGGAGATAGGGCCAAAGGATATAGAGAAGAACCAGGCTGTGCTGGTGCGCAGGGATAACCATGAGAAGAGCTTTGTATCCCTGGATGAGCTGGAGACAAGAGCCGGTGAAATGCTGGATACCATCCATGACGCCATGCTGGAGAAGGCAAGGAAGCACAGGGATGCCCACACTTACACAGCTGCAGGCTGGGATGAATTCGTGGATACTGTCAACAACAAGCCCGGCTTTGTAAAAGCCATGTGGTGCGGCTGCCTGGAGTGTGAGGAGAAAATCAAGGAGGTGGCCGGAGCCACATCCAGATGCATACCCTTTGAGCAGGAGAAATTGTCCGATCAATGTGTTTGCTGCGGGAAACCGGCGAAGAAGATGGTTTATTGGGGCAAGGCGTACTAAAGATGTGTATAGAAACGGCAGATGCGGGACTGGACCTGTATCTGCCGTTTTGCATATACGAAGAATATATAGTTAATATGGTTATAATACGCGGTTAAAAATATTTCTGGAAAAGCACAGGAAAAACTGATAAAATAAGACCGTGGCAATGTCAATCATTAAACGGATATAGTATGAGGAAGCAGACAGACATGGAAATCAGAATTCCGGCTCCCGCAGAGGAGATTATTAATAAACTGAATGAACACGGATACGAGGCATACGTGGTAGGCGGATGCGTCAGGGATATGCTTTTGGGCAGGGAGCCGGGGGACTGGGATATCACCACCAGCGCTCTGCCGGAGCAGGTAAAGGAGGTATTCCGGCGCACTGTGGATACCGGCATACAGCACGGCACCGTGACTGTGATGATGGGGAAGGAAGGGTATGAGGTAACTACTTACCGCATTGACGGAGAATACTCTGACGGACGCCATCCCAACAGCGTGGAGTTCACTCCGGATTTGGTGGAGGATTTAAAACGCCGGGATTTTACCATCAATGCAATGGCTTATAACAGTCATACGGGATTTGTGGATAAATTCGGAGGTGTGGAGGATTTGGAGAAGGGCATCATCCGGTGCGTGGGGGAACCCATGGACCGCTTTACGGAGGATGCTCTCAGAATCCTCCGGGCTATCCGTTTTTCGGCCCAATTGGGATTCTCCATAGAGGAGCGCACCTGTGAGGCCATCAAGGTGATTGCGCCTAACATGGTCCATGTGAGTAAGGAACGGATTCAGGTGGAGCTGACCAAGCTTCTTCTGAGTTCCCATCCGGATTATATCTCGCTGGTGTATGAGACGGGTATCAGTCCCTTTGTGTCAGAGAAATTTCACGGGGCTTATGCCGCGGATTCAGGGGATTGGGCTGTGCCGTCTATTCCGGCCGGAGTTCCGGCTGTAAAGCATATGCGCTGGGCCGCCTTTTTGCGGGAGTGCAGCGCTTCCCAGGCAGCGGGCATACTTAAGGATTTAAAGCTGGACAACGATACCTCCTACAGGGTAAGAACCCTGGTGGAGTGGCAGGGCAAAAAGGTTGGAGCTGAGGATGGGGGGAAAGACTGCTTGAAGCATGGCAAGGAGGAAGACGTGAAGGAAATCGCAAAGCAGCCGGAGCCCTCCAGGGCATCCATACGCCGCGCCATGAGCCAGATGGAGCCGGAACTGTTTGATGATTTGCTCACACTTAAGATGTGTCTATCTGAGGATGCATCCGATGACAGGGAATCCCGGTGGCTGTGTCAGGTCAGAGACCTGACAGAGGAAATCCGCAGTAACAGGGACTGCATCGGCCTGAAGACCCTGGCTGTATCGGGCCATGACATTATGGGAGCAGGGGTGAAGCCGGGCAGGGAAGTGGGCAATACGCTGGCCAGGCTTTTAGATATGGTATTGGAGGAACCTCAGAGGAATACCAAGGAGTATTTGCTTGCCCATCTGGGGCAGAAGCAGGAGGGACATGGAGGCATCTGACGCATGCGTCTGATAAGTTCATTTATTTTTTGTTTCTTTATGTACAGCCACAATTTTTCAGTATCGCAAAAAATACAAAGAAGAATTCCAGCCTTACCTTGCAACATTTCCAATAATCCGATATAATAACTTTGGGGTTCGCGCATGTCGCGTGAGAATGAAAATCAATATAATGGGGAATACATATTGTACGGGCATTTCCCCTAAGAACAAGGAGGATTTAAAATGAACGTAATCAGCACAGAAAAGGCACCAGGCGCAATCGGACCATACTCCCAGGGATTTGAGGTTAATGGAGTTATCTACACATCTGGTCAGATACCGGTAAATCCGGCAGACGGCAGCGTTGCAGAGGACATTGCAGGACAGGCTGAGCAGAGCTGCAAGAACGTTGGCGCCATCCTGGAAGCAGCAGGCAGCGGCTTTGACAAGGTATTTAAGACCACCTGCTTCCTGGCAGATATGGGCGATTTTGCAACATTTAACGAAGTATATGCTAAGTATTTCACATCCAAACCAGCCAGGAGCTGTGTGGCAGTTAAGACCCTTCCAAAGGGCGTTCTGTGTGAAATCGAGGCAATTGCTGTTAAATAAGGATTGACCTGACATACGCATTAAAAGCCGCAAATCTCTGCATTTTGCCGGGAAGAGCGGCTTTTTTGACCCCGTCGGCGCTCCGTAAGAGAAGGAAGAGTGGAATGGATAAAAAAGCGATTCTGAAAAAAGCGGTTAAGATACTTCTGGTATTGGGACTGGCAGGATGCCTGTTCCTGTTCCTGATAAATCTGTACATGATCAGGAAAGAAAAGCCGAATATCATCAGTTCAGATGATGCGGCAGCTCTTGGAGATGTGGATTGTATCATGGTTCTGGGCTGCAGTGTCAGGCCGGACGGTACGCCTTCCGGCATGCTTCGGGACAGGCTGGACAAGGGAATAGGGCTGTATGAGGACGGTGTGTCCGACCGCCTTCTCATGAGCGGGGACCATGGGCGCAAGAACTATGACGAGGTAAACCGGATGAAGCAGTATGCCATTGATGAGGGCATTCCTTCCGGGGATATTTTTATGGACCACGCGGGCTTCTCCACCTATGAGAGCATGTACCGGGCCAGGGATATTTTCCAGGTGAAGAAGATTATTATAGTTACGCAGCGCTATCACATGTACCGGGCTCTTTATGTGGCGCAGGCCATGGGGATGGAGGCATACGGCGTAGAGTCAGATCCCAGGCAGTACGGCGGCCAGAAAATGAGGGACTTAAGAGAACTGCTGGCCAGGCCCAAGGATTTGATTTATACCATTGTAATGCCTAAGCCCACCTATCTGGGAGATGCCATACCGGTCAGCGGGGACGGCAATGTTACCAATGATAAAGAAGAAAACCGGGCCAGGAATAAATCCGGTCAGAAGTAGGATATATCCCAAGGACATAAAAATACCCCTGAAAACAGCTTATGGGTATGAATCAGCTGTTTTCAGGGGTATTTTGCAATGGTTCAGATAATGGAACAATAAGGGGGCTACAGTTTTACAAAATAGCTGGCATCCTTGCCGCAGACCGGACAGATAAAGTCAGGCGGCAATGTCTCGGACTCCAGAATATATCCGCAAACAGAACAGCGCCATCCCGTAACCTCTTTTGTGTCTGCCTGATAGGAAGGAGCCTTTGGCGGAGTGGTCCCGTTTTTCTTCAGATGGTAATTGGAATAGGTGAGCGCCGGTGTCTGGGAATCCAGGACTTCTGCTTCCACTACCTCGCCCACTATAATCATATGGGAGCCCACATCCATGGAGGATACAACACGGCAGGTGAACCGGGCACAGACACCTTCTGTGGGATATGGATTATTCAGGCTGTCCCGTCCCTGTGGAATGCCGTCATATTTCTTTACATCCTTGCCGCACTGGAAGCCGAAACGTCTAATCAGGTCCATTTCCACATCGTCGGAAAGTACCGCTGCGGAAAAGGTGCCGGATGTCTCTATCAGCTTCAGCGTATAGTTTTCCTTGTTGAGAGCAATGGATAACCTGGCGGGAGAAGATGTGACCTGGGTCAGTGTGTTGATGACACAGCCGCCTTCCTTGTTGTCTGCGCTGGTGGAAATAATGTAAACACCGTAACTTAATTTGAAAAATGCTTTTGAATCCATAAAATGTACCCCTCCTGTGTTTCTTTTGCCTTTTCGGCTATAGTTTGATTTTACCACGTATAATTGATAATATGTAAGATATTTGTATTGTATCATATAAATTCCATAAAATCAATAATAATTACTATTATTATAAAAATATTATTTTCAGACGGTTTCTTATTTGGGGCTATTCTGATACAATCATTGTGGAAGAGTCTTTGAGGAAGTGTTTTTGGGAAGAATTCTAAAGCATATATAAAAGCATGAAGAAAGGACAGGCCGCGAATCGGTATGCTTAATAATAAAAAGCTTAAGAATAACAATATTGTCATCATGAATTTTACGGGCGTATATGAAAACCAGGAATTTTACCAGGATTTGGGCGCTGTATGGCTGGAGCTTGGAGATATACAAGGCACTAATTGTTACTGTGATGAGGAGGCAGAGGCAGCCATCAAGGAGAGAATCAGCATTATGGAACCCTCCGGAATCCACTTCCTGGATTCCGGAAATTACCATTATGTGAGCAAAATATGGCTGGATAAGATAGAGGAGGAATTTGAGCTTCTGGTGTTTGACCATCATACGGACATGCAGATGCCCATGTTTGGGAATATCCTGTCCTGCGGCGGTTGGATTCAGGCTGCTTTGGATACAAATACGCGTCTGAAACGGGTTTATCTGGCAGGGCCGCCCTCCATGGAAGCAGAGGCTGACAGGGAACGGGTAGTTGGTATCAATGAAGAGGAGCTGAAGACGCCAGGGTGTATCAGCCGCCATTTGAAGAACTCCGGGCTGCCTCTCTATATATCCCTGGATAAGGATATCCTGACCCGCTCCTGTGCAATCACCAATTGGGACCAGGGAGAGGCGCAGCTGGAGGACGTGTTGGCCTGCATAAAGGAGGCGGCATCCTGCCGCAGTATAATAGGTGTAGATGTATGTGGGGAGAATCCGGATGACCAGGAACAGGAGGGAAATAGGGCCAGCCAAACGAATCAGAATACGAATAGGAAGATTATTTGTAAATTACTGGAAATATGCAATATACTGTGTCCATGACAGCAGGAAAAATTTTGAAGGAATACGGTTGCAGGAATAAAAACTTCTTGACTTGAAGTTAGCTCCAGATGATAGGATGATGGGAGATAACAAAATGAGAGGAGATTTACATATGAGTAAACATGTATTAGTCATATCAGCAAGCTCAAGGAAAGGCGGAAATTCTGATTCACTCTGCGATGAGTTTATCCGTGGGGTACAGGAATCCGGAAATCAGGCGGAGAAGATTTTTCTGGCCAGTAGAAAGATTGGATATTGTATCGGATGCGGTGTCTGTAACACCACCCATAAGTGTGTTCAAAAGGATGAGATGGCAGAGATACTGGATAAAATGGTGGATGCAGATGTCATTGTACTGGCTACACCGGTGTACTTTTACACCATGGATGCACAGATGAAGACATTGATTGACCGCACAGTTCCCAGATATACCGAAATTCAGAATAAGGATTTCTATTTCATAGTGGCTGCTGCGGATACAGAACAGAAAATGATGGATCGCACCATTGAAGGATTCCGGGGATTTACGCAGGATTGTCTGACAGGAGCCAGGGAAAAGGGAATCATTTATGGAACAGGTGCCTGGCAGGCAGGAGAAATTAAGGGTACGCCGGCTATGAAGCAGGCATATGAGATGGGAAGAAATGTATAGTTGAAATATAAAATGCATGATGGGCCTGAGGGTGTGTCATGCATTTTTTTTGGACAGCTGTAATTGCAGGGAATGAATGCAAGAAGGGATTGACGCAAGAATGTGTTGATGTGAACGCGGCGGGGGAGCTTATAGTTAACGATTTTTCATTTCGTGTGGTATAAAATATTTATGGAGTAAAGATATATGTGACTTATAGTCCGTTGCTAAATAAGTCACATTTCGTTACGCTTACCTGTAAGAGGTGAGGGAGATGGAGTTTTCCGGTGATATAAGAATAAAAGTTGGAAACAGGATACGCCAATTAAGAAAAGAACTATTATTAAGTCAAGAGTCCTTGGCGTTTAAGGCAGGTCTGGACCGGACCTATATTGCATCTGTAGAAAATGGAAAACGGAATTTATCAATTATGAGTCTTGAAAAGATTATAGTGGCATTGGACTGTTCTATGGCTGAATTTTTTGAGACATTTGAATAAATAAAGGAGATTCTATGGGGAGGGTGCAATATGAATAAAAACTTAGAATTATACAGAGATGAATTAGAGATGCAGGGTACCAATTTTTTCATACTAGATACAAAGGGTAAGGGTAGTGCGTATGGAGATGTTGATTTTGAAGCGTATTGCTGGGACATTGACCATTATAATCAGGTAAAAGATGGAGACTTATTCATCTATCGCAGACAGCAGAAGGCATCTGAGATAAAGGGACAATTTTATTTCTTTGGAGCTGGAAAAATTAGTAAAATCCAGTCCATAGAGGGTAAGAGGGTGAAAGGAATTATATCAAAAGCATTTATTTTTGATGAGCCTTTGTTACAGGAAGAACTGGAAGATTTTAAGTGGGAATTTCGTAACCGCGGGAAGAACTGGGAGCATTTTTTTAATCAATATGGTATGAATAAAATTACCAAGAATGACTTTATTCATCTATTAAGTTTTAAACCTGGGGTACTCCAAGAACCAAAAGAAATATCCAGTGGAATGGATGAGAAAGTCAAGTTTTATCAACGGCAGGAGGGAGGAAATTATAGAGTAGAGGATCAAGAAGGCAGTTCTAAAACAAGAGGAGCGGCACAAAAAGTTTTTGCAAATCAAGTTAAGCTTGAGTATGGGTTTCAATGTGCTGTAACTGGCATTAAAACAAAGGAGTTATTAGTAGCATCCCATATTGTTCCATGGTCAGAGGACAAAGATAATCGGCTCAATCCAAGAAATGGAATCTGTCTATCTCCGCTTATAGATAAGGCATTTGATAAAGGTTTTATTAGCTTTACAGATGATTTAAAGTTAATCGTATCTGACAGTGCGAAAACGGATGCGGCATTGTATGAAAGCCTCAGACCTTATGAAGGGAAGAGACTTAATGTTCGTAAAGAGTTTGAGCCAGATAGGGACTTCTTGACATGGCATAGAACACATTTGCTATTAAAATATAATGATGGTGTGAACAAGATTTTAAGCAAAGGCTCATTTGATTAATATAATTCTACAAAGCTGGGGTCATTAGGATGAAGAAGATTGAAGTGGCAGCCGCGGTTCTGCATAAGGATGGAACATTTTTAGGCACCCAAAGAGGTTATGGAGAGTTTGAAGGTGGTTGGGAATTCCCTGGTGGGAAAATTGAAGAAGGGGAGTCTCCCCAGGCGGCATTGCTGCGAGAGTTAAAAGAGGAACTGGGTATTGACGCTATCGTGGAACAATTTTTGATGACAGTTGAATGTAATTATCCCCAGTTCCATCTGATGATGCATTGCTATTTATGCTCGATTGCAGAGGGGAAAATTCAACTGAAAGAGCACAAATCAGCCCGTTGGATGAACAGGGAACAGTTCGATGATGTAGAGTGGCTTCCGGCGGATTTGGATGTGGTAAAACGAATCAGAGATATGGATATAGACGGTTTAGCTTGATGTGATCATGTGGTGAAGAATCGGAGGACTTTCCATGAGCCAGATTTGGTACGCCGCTTTCAGCGAAGACTTCGTGGAGCAGGCACAGAAAATATTCAAAAAATTGGATAAGGATGTAATCGTCACGGTATGGGATCCGGAACTGGTTCCGGAGATGCTCAGGCGCGGGGTCAGCGTTATATTAGGCCGCGGGGCCACAGCGCTGCGGATACGCAAGGTAGTGGACCTGCCGGTGGTGGAGATCCCCATCCCCTTTGAGGATATGGCAGACACCCTGATTGAGGCCAGCAGCTATGGAAGGAACATCGGGGTCATTGGCTATAACAACCTTCTCAGCGGTCTGGAGCGTTTAAATCCCATTCTGAATGTAAGCATACGGCAGATATTTGCCGTGGATGAAGATGATACGTACCATCAAATCCAGAAGCTTAAAAATGAAGGGGTAGACGTGATTGTGGGCGGGCTTATCCAGACACGTTATGCCAGAGAATTGGGACTGCCCGCAGTCCGCATTGAGCTGACGGACAAATCATTGTCCTATGCGTGTCAGGAAGCAGAGAAGCTGATTGCCACGGTCAAGGCTGCTACCAGAAAGGCAGAGGAGCTTAAGACCATTCTCAATACCACCAATGAAAAGTATGTAGCAGTTGACATAAAAGGAAATATTACCTGGATGAACCGTGTTGCCAAGCCTTACCTGCCAAATCCGGGCGGGCTGGTTTACGATACGCCCATAACAGAGGTGCTGCCCGCCTTTGAGGCAGTCCATGATGTATTGGCAACAGGAGAGGAAATCATACAGGAGACAGGTTCCATTAATGGGGCTGATATTCTTTATGATATGATTCCCTTAACATATAAAAATGGAGAGATATTGGGTGCGGTTATCACCTTCAATGATGCGGGAACCATCACCAGAGGGGAACATAAAATCAGGGATAAAGGCATCAAGGGATTTCAGGCCACCTATTCATTTAAGGATATATGCGGAAGCAGCCAGCAGATGAATCAGTGTATCCAGCATGCAAAGAGGTACGCCCATACGGACCTGACTGTACTTTTGCTGGGTGAGACGGGTTCCGGTAAGGAGATGTTTGCCCAGAGCATGCACAATGCCAGCAGCCGCAGAAACGGTCCTTTTGTTGCTGTAAACTGTGCGGCTCTTCCCGAGGGAATTCTGGAGAGTGAGCTTTTTGGATATGATGACGGTGCCTTTACCGGCGCCAGGCGCAGCGGAAAGATGGGGCTCTTTGAGCTGGCTCACAATGGGACCATTTTCCTGGATGAGATAGGGGAAATGCCCATGTCCCTTCAGAGCAGGCTGCTGCGTGTTTTACAGGAGCGTAAGGTCATGCGTCTGGGCGGCGACCGGGTCTTTCCCGTGAATATCAGGATATTTGCAGCGACCAACAAAAACCTGATGGAGCTGGTAGGTGAGCACAAATTCAGGGAAGATTTATTTTACCGTCTTAATGTGCTGACCCTAAAGATACCGCCGCTCAGGGAACGGGTTGAGGATATTCCTGATCTGGCTAATCTGTTTCTCAGGGAAAGCGGGGGAAAATGCTGCCTTACCCCTGCGGCAGAGAAGGTGCTTACCTCTTACGGATGGCCGGGAAACGCCCGCCAGCTGAGGCATTTTATGGAGAAGGTGCGTATCATATGCGATTCCTCTGTCATATCAGGGGAAGCTGCTGGCTATGTGATTCAAAACTATGAACCGCCTTGCGAAATGGAACAGAGGGGAAATAGCAGCGGCTTTCTGGGAAGTAATGGAATAGGGAATTACAAAGCAACTAAAGGCCGCGTAAACAGAAGTCAGGAGGAACCGGGTCAGGAGAATATAAGCAGGGAAATAACTGAAGAGTGTTTGGCCCAGGCTATGGAGCAGGCCGGAGGCAATAAAACAAAAGCCGCCCGGATTCTTGGAATACACAGAAGTACGATTTGGAGGTATATCAAAAAATTCGGAATGGAGTGACGGTCCATGGTTTTATGCGGCACGCACAGTATAGAAAGGCATAGTGAATGTTGTACCAGTGGTAATGCTGTATATAGTGTGTCGTATATAATGCTGTAGATGGTGTGCTGTATATAATGCTGTAGATGGTGTGCTGTATATAATGCTGTAGATGGTGTGCTGTATATAATGCTGTAGAT
>ENA-UERQ01000487-UERQ01000487.1-human-gut-metagenome-genome-assembly--contig:-NODE-487-length-31324-cov-6.677985_pt1 | contig 31324 bp, 24 predicted proteins | sample MGYA00242986_ERZ507987 | MGnify/ENA primary metagenome ERZ507987 (study PRJEB26167, sample SAMN06115429) | human gut metagenome | host: Homo sapiens | place: China:Chongqing | collected 2015-04-15...
GACATATTAGCTATCCAAAACGACCAAAGAGTGTTTTAAACGAGGTATAAAGAAGTTTGAAGTTTTATTTGAAGTTTAGGTACTAAGTCTAAAGCTCGGAGCTTTACACTTAATTAAGGCTTTGTCGTTCTCACGCCTGATGAACGACTTTGCCTTTTTTAATGACCGTTTCTACAATATTCACGCCCGTATGATACGGCAAAAATTTGTAGGATGGGTATTGGAGAATGACGATGTCGGCTTGTTTACCTTCTTCAATGGAGCCGATTGTATCCGCACGCCCAACAGCGGCAGCTCCATTCAAGGTAAGAGCCGTAATGGCTTCTTCCGCCGTCATTCCCATATAGATAACACCGAGAGCAATCATAAGAGGTACAGAGTTGGTAAAACCGCTGCCCGGGTTGAAGTCGGTAGCGAGTGCTACGGCACAACCGGCATCAATCATTTTACGAGCCGGTGCAAACGGTTCTTTGAGACAAAAGGCGGTGGTCGGTAACAAGGTCGCTACCGTATCGCTATTTGCCAACGCTTTAATACCTTCGTCTGAAGCATGTAATAAGTGATCCGCCGAGGTGCAACCCAGTTCGGCGCCCAATTCGGCACCGCCCAAGGTTACGATTTCATCGGCATGGATTTTTAAGTCAAAGCCCATGTCTTTGGCTTGCTGCAAGTACTGGCGGCTTTCTTCGATGGAGAAAACGCCTTTTTCACAGAAGATATCACAGAACTGAGCGAGGTCTGCTTTTTTAACGTCCGGCATCACTTCCTTAACAAGGAATTTCAAGAATTCTTCGTTACGACCTTTGTATTCCGGCGGAATGGAGTGCGCCCCCATGAAGGTGCGCACAATTTCTACGGGCTGGCGCTGTTCCAATTCTTTCATGACTTCCAGCTGTTTGAGCTCCGTATCGTGGTCCATACCGTAACCACTCTTACCTTCCACCGTGGTAATACCGAAAGCGAGCATCTTCTCTAAAATATCCATGCTGTGTTCAATCAACTCTTCCGCTGAGGCATTGCGAGTGGCCTTCATGGTATTGTTGATGCCGCCGCCCCGTTCCATAATTTCCATGTACGTCATGCCTTCCATGCGCCACAGGAACTCATCAGCACGGTAGCCGCCGAACACAAAGTGTGTATGCGAATCTACGAAACCGGGCAGTACCGTTTTGCCGGTAGCGTCAATCTGTTTGTCGACCGGTACGGTTTTCGCCCATTCCGCCCCATCGCCGACGGCCACAATGTGACCGTCTTCGATGAGAACAGAGGCATTTTCATAGATTTTAACATCTTTCATGGATGCCCCCTTAATCGCCGTATGACCTTGCGGTGTTACGACTTGGGCGGCATTTTTTATTAATAATTGGTCTCCCATATTCAGCTCCTTTCGTTCTTCATACAGTCTTTCATTTGTGTTTGTTACTAAGCTCTAGGGAGCTTCTATTCGACTGCTATTCGACTGCTATTCGACTGCCAATCGCCTGCTGATAGGCTATCAGTCTTTGATTACTTTAGCTGTCGGATACACTTTAGCAACAGCGGCTTTTACTTTCGCATCGTCCGCTACGAACGGAATCGTAATATGACCTACGCCGGCACGGGTTTTGTTAAATTCAACAGCCGTTTCCATAGCATGTTCGTTGCGAGCCCAGGAACGACGAGCTACACCGCCGATAACGTCCCAGGATAAAGCGGAGCGGATGATTTCATCCACGCGATGGCTGCCGTCAAGCACGAGACCAAAACCGCCGTTGATGGCTTTACCGATACCGGTACCACCGCCGTTATGAAGGGCGATTAAGCTCATGCCGCGCGCTGCGTTACCGGCATAGGTTTGAATCGCCATGTCGGCCATAACGTTAGAACCGTCTTTAATATTGGATGTTTCACGGAATGGCGAGTCGGTGCCGGATACGTCATGATGGTCACGACCGAGCATAACCGGTCCGATTTCACCTAAGCGAACGAGTTCGTTGAAGCGAAGGGCAATGCGTACACGGCCTACTTCGTCCTGATAGAGGATACGTGCCTGTGTGCCCACTACCATCTGGTTCTTTTCAGCATCGCGAATCCAGTTATAGTTGTCGCGGTCCTGATAACGACGATCCACTTCGATGCATTCCATAGCGGCTTGGTCAGTCTTATGTAAGTCTTCCGGTTTACCGCTGAGGCATACCCAACGGAATGGACCGTAGCCGTAATCAAAGAGATGAGGTCCCATGATATCTTCTACATAGCTTGGCCAAATGAAACCATCTTTTTCATCAACGCCATTTTTCGAAATTTCTTTAACGCCCGCATCATATACGGCCTTCATGAAAGAGTTGCCGTAATCAAAGAAGTAAATGCCTTTAGCCGTTAATTTTCTAAGCGCGGCGAAGTGAGCTTTCAACGTTTCATTTACGAGGCCATGGAATTTAGCCGGATCTTCAGCCAACATTTGAGTACGTTCTTCGAAGGTGATGCCTTTTGGACAATAACCGCCGTCATATACATTATGACAGGAAGTCTGGTCGGAAATCAAATCAACGTGCACGTCGTGTTCAGCGATGTATTCAAGTAAATCAACGATGTTGCCATGGTACGCATAGGCTTTACCTTCTTTAGCCGCCATGGAGTCCTGCGCCATTTTAATTACTTCAGGAATGGAATCGGACACGCCGGAAATCCAGCCCTGATCCAAACGAGTTTTGATGCGGGAGTAATCCACTTCGGCAATAATGGCTACGCAGTTCGCGATTTCAGCTGCCTTACCTTGAGCACCACTCATGCCGCCGAGGCCGGAGGTAACGAATAATTTACCGCTTAAGTCGCCGTCTACCGGAATACCGAGTTTCATACGACCGGCGTTCAAAATCGTATTAAATGTACCGTGTACGATACCTTGCGGTCCGATATACATCCAACCGCCGGCCGTCATTTGACCATAGTTGGCAACGCCCATTTCTTCGGCGATTTCCCAGTCTTTTAAGTTATCGAATAAGCCCACCATCATACCGTTCGTGATGATTACGCGCGGCGCTTCCGGTTTGGAGCGGAATAAACCTACCGGATGACCGGATGCCACTACAAGAGTCTGGTCCTGTGTCAATTCTTCCAAATAGCGTTTAATAAGGAGATACTGCATCCAGTCATGACATACGCTACCGGTTTCACCATAGGTAACGAGTTCATACGGATAGAGGGCTACGGCGAAGTCCAAGTTATTGTCAATCATAACCTGGAAGGCTTTACCTTCTACACATTTGCCTTTATATTCATCAATTGGTTTGCCGTACAAATTACCTTCAGGGCGGAAGCGGTAACCGTAAATACGACCGCGTGTCGTTAATTCTTCTAAAAATTCAGGAATCAATTCATCATGATATTCTTCCGGAATGTAACGTAACGCATTTTTAAGAGCGACTTCGGTTTGTTCCGGTGTCAAACGAAAACCGCGATCAGGTGCCCGACGAATGCCTTCCTGGAAGGTTTTCTTCGCCGGTAAGCCCTTGGAGAAGTCAAGTTTGATTGTCATTGCAGATTGAACAGTTGCGTTATTCATAGGTCCACCCCTTTTGCAAAATTACGACCGACAAATTATTTTGTCATACATCAATTGGTACTTACATTACACTAATGCGTATATTTACTACCTTCTTACCTGTATTTTAAATAATTCTAATCTGAAAAACGTCCAAGAAAATCCAACCCAACTTGAATTATAATTTTGATTGTTTTCAGACTTTTTTAGCTAATTATCCGTAAATCACCAAAAATTTGACAAAATAACTATGAATCAACTTGAAAATAATATAGCAGTTCCTAAATCTCGCCCCACACAAAATAAACAAAACTTTTAGGTAAGCGCAAGAATTTAGAAACTGCTTATTATACGACTTTTATTATTTTTTTAATGGCTATTTATTCGCCACATCTTTTGACTTATATTATCAAGCTATATTTGCCATTTACTTATTTAGATAAATACTCATCAATGGCACTGGCTGCCTGTTTGCCGGCCCCCATAGCCAAGATAACGGTGGCGGCCCCGGTTACCGCATCACCGCCGGCAAATACGCCTTCTCTGGTGGTAGCCCCTTTTTCATCGGCAATAATACCGCCCCAAGATTCCGTATCAAGACCTTTAGTGGTAGAACGAATCAATGGATTTGGATTGGTGCCAAGGGACATGATTACGGTATCACAAGGGATAACGAATTCGGAACCTTCAATTTCCTTCGGACGACGACGGCCGGATGCATCCGGTTCGCCCAATTCCATTTTGACACATTTAACACCGGTTACCCAGCCTTTATCATCGTGAAGAATTTCAACCGGATTGGTTAAGAGATTGAACTCAACCCCTTCTTCCTTTGCGTGATGAACTTCTTCGGCACGAGCCGGGATTTCATCTTCACTGCGGCGATATACAATCTTGGATTCCGAGCCTAAACGAAGGGCGGTACGAGCGGCGTCCATAGCCACGTTGCCGGCCCCGACGGTTACACACACTTTGCCGATGGCAATCGGTGTGTCGTAGCTGTCATCATACGATTTCATAAGGTTCGCACGGGTCAAGAATTCGTTGGCCGATAATACGCCGTTCGAAGATTCGCCCGGAATATGCATGAATTTAGGAAGGCCTGCGCCGGAACCGATGAATACGGCTTTGAAATCTTCTTTATCCATCAAATCATCGATGGTTACGGTACGCCCGATAATAACGTCCGTTTCAAACTTAACGCCTAAATTCTTAATGTTTTCCACTTCTTTATTTACAATGCGATCTTTAGGGAGACGGAATTCAGGAATACCGTAGGCCAAAACGCCGCCCAATTTATGTAAGGATTCGAATACCGTTACGTCGTAGCCTTTTTTGGCCAAATCGCCGGCACAACTGAGACCGGCAGGCCCCGAACCGATAACAGCCACTTTAATGCCCTTAGGCGCTTCTTTTTCACCAAAAACAACACCGTTGGCAAGGTTAGTATCGGCTACAAAGCGTTCCAATTTACCGATGGCCACCGCTTCGTTACGAATCCCCATAACGCAGGCGCCTTCACATTGTTCTTCTTGCGGACAAACGCGGCCGCAAATAGCCGGCAAGGCACTTTGCTGCGCAATAATGCGCCCTGCTTCTTCAATATCCCCTGCTTTTAAAGCTTGGATAAAGCCCGGAATATTGATGTGAACCGGACAAGCGTCAACGCAACGAGGCACTTTACAGTTCAAGCAGCGCTGTGCTTCCAGCATGGCTTCCGTCTGGCTGTAGCCATAGCAAACTTCTTCAAAGTTAGTAGCACGCACGGCCGGATCCTGTTCACGCACCGGAATGCGTTTAGCCTTATCCGTAAGTTCTGTAGTTTCAGAGCCTTCTTCCGCTTTGCACGTGCAATCAGGATTTGGATTGGCTTTATCCATTTCACGGATTAACTTACGACCTTCTTCCGTCTTGTACATGGTTTGACGTTGCATAGCATTGTCAAAATCTACCAAGTAACCGTCAAATTCAGGGCCATCTACGCAGGTAAATTTAACTTCATTGCCGATAGTAACGCGACAAGCACCGCACATGCCGGTACCGTCAACCATGATGGAGTTCAAGGACACTACGATTGGAATGTTCAATTCTTTAGCCGCAATGGTAGCGAATTTCATCATAATCATCGGCCCGATGGCAACGATGTGATTATATTCTTTGCCTTTTTCAATTAAATCTTTCATGCAGGCTACTACATTGCCGTGGAAGCCTGTAGAGCCGTCATCGGTGGCAAGATACAAATTCCCCGCTACGGAACGCATTTGTTCTTCATAGATAATTAAATCTTTGTTGCGGGCCCCGATAATAACATCGGCGGAACAGCCGCGGGATTTTAAATATTTAACTTGCGGGTATACCGGCGCCGTGCCGACACCGCCGCACAAGAATAAAATCTTTTTCTCTTTCAATTCTTCGTCGGACATTTCCGCCAAATCGGTCGGATTCCCTAATGGCCCCACGAAGTCTGTCAAAAAGTCGCCTTCTTCCAATTTGGCGAGTTTTTGCGTGGAGTCACCCAATGTTTGGAAAACGATGCTCACGGTACCTTCTTCGCGATCATAATCGGTAATAGTGAGCGGTACACGTTCACCGTATTCGCCGTGCTTTACGATTACAAACTGCCCCGGTAATGCCGACTCCGCTAAACGTGGTGCCAAAATATCATATTGATACATATTAGCATGTAAAACGATTTTTCTTACGATTTTAAACAAGAGAACTCACTCCTTTATGGACCTAAATACCTGTGATCGGTTTTACTATACGGCTGCGACCTCTTAGTCAAGCCTCAACTCCCTACACCGATCCTGTTACCTAACACCTTTAATACTACCAATCTTACATGATTATTGTGCTTATCATAATACTTATTTTACACTCTACAGAGTAATATTTAAAATTACATTTTCGCATATTTAGTCCGGACATTGTTAAAAATATCTAAAAAAACAGAGCGGTTTACTAAAAAATGATCTGCACCCATTTTCTTGGACAGAAGTAATTAAGCAACTTTTTGGGAATGGGTCCGGTATTCTACCGGACTCATTCCTTTTAATTTAAGTTTGATACGTTTAGTATTGTAATAGTCTATGTAATCTCTTAGTTTATTGATAAAATCTTCGCAAGAAGTAAAGTCTTCTAAATACAGCAATTCTGACTTTAGTAAACCGAAGAAATTTTCCATCACGCTATTATCCAAACAGTTCCCTTTTCGGGACATACTTTGGATGATGGCGTGATTTTTTAATGTCTCTTGATACTCCTTATGTTGATATTGCCAGCCTTGGTCTGAATGTAATATACATCCTTGGCTATTAGGTCTCATAGTAAATGCCTTATTTAGCATAGAAAGCACTTGCTTTAATACAGGGCGTTCAGATATTTCATAAGCGACGATTTCACCATTATACATATCTAGGATAGGCGATAAGTATACTTTGCGACCAAATAAGTGGAATTCAGTAATGTCTGTTGCCCATTTTTGATCTGGTTTTGTAGCATTAAAGTCTCGATTGATGATATTAGGAGCGATTTTTCCTTCGGAACCTCTATATGATCGATACTTCTTAAGCCGAACCTGGCAGGTTAATTTCTCTTCTTTCATAAGACGCATTACAACTTTATGATTTATACAAAATCCTAATTTATGTAGTTCTACAGTGATTCGACGATATCCATAACGACCCTTATTTATCGCTACAATTGTACGAATAGCTTCTCTTTCATCTGCATATTTGTCTCCCTTTTTTATAGCAGCAAGACGTGCATAATATGTACTTCGACTGATACCAAAATAATTGAGCATAAACTGAAGTGGATATGTTTTCCTTAGTCTTTCAATTGCGATTGTTTGTTTTTTTTTACAGATCGGTTAGGTTTAGCAATTTTACGCATTTCTTCCATAAAATCATTGTAAAACGAAAGTTCATATTTTAACCGGGCATTCTCTGCTTCAAGTGCTTTGATGCGTTCTTTGTCAGACTTAATAGATTGATTATTTTGTTCTTTAGGTTGTTCTTTAGGTTGTTTTTTAGGTTGCATAGGTGGTCTACCTTTAGGTTTAGGCTGTAATCCTGATATTCCTTCATCTAAATAACTCTTTTGCCAAATTGCAATTAAGCTAGGATTATCTAAGTTAAATAATTCTGCTGTTTCCTTAAAGGATAAACTATTTGCCCATCTAGTTTCAATAACAGTTTGTTTAAATTCAGCTGAAAAATTACGTTTCCTTATTCTTCTGTTTGTCGAATAACCATTCTTATACTTAAATAACCAGTTACGTACGGTACCTTCAGGAATATTTAATTCTTTAGCAGTTGCATGGAATCCCCATCCACGCTCAAATAGATAGTAAACTTTTTCTTTGATTTCTTTAGAATACTTTGTCATAAAAAAACTGCACCTCCAAAAATTGTGTCCAATTTTTGGGGTGCAGTTCATTACGACAGAGTTTCTTTTAATGTAAAAACAAAATCAACTATTTAGTTAACTGCCAACGAGCACCGGTTTTTACAACCAAGCCCAAACCGCTGCCACCACAAGGGTCGGCAACATATTGGCAATGCGAAAACGTTTATTTGTGAGCAAGCTGACACCGATTAAGAAAATCATAATCGAGCCCGTCAGCGATATATTGCTAAGTGCCTGATCCGTGAGCCACGGTGCAATAAAGAAGGCCAACAAGGTCACGAGACCTTGCACGATGCCTACCGGAATGGCGGCATAAATACAGCCCTTGCCCATGGTCGTCGTCATAATCATGACGATAATCCCATCCATCATGGCTTTTGCCAAGAGAATCGACGGATCGCCTGTAGCATCCTTAATGGAGCCTATAATCGACATAGCACCGATACAAACCGTAAACGAAGCGGCCAAAAAGCCTTGCGTAAACGTGCCTTCGCCTTCGTTTTTACTTTTCACGCGCAACCACGCGCCAAACTCCTCTAATTTCTTATCCAAATCAATGATTTCACCGATAACCGTCCCGATGATAAAGGTAATAACCATCATCATCAAATTCGTGACAACCAGCGTTTGGCCGTCAAATAGTAGCGACTCCTTCACGGCCCCGGCAAGCCCAATGAAAATAATGCAAGCACTCATGGCTACCATCAAATTGTCTAAAAGACGTTGATTCAAATAATTTCGTGCTGTTAACCCGATAAGCCCCCCAACTATAATGGCTAACATATTAATTAAAGTCCCTAACCCCGGCATTCAATTACCTTCCTTCATTAATAATGTTAAATAGTTGATAGTCTGATTATAACATATATATGACCTGGAATGAGCCGTTACAAATTCTATAGTTTACGGAGCTTTATCGGCAAATTAATTGGTAAATCTTAACAAAATATCCGGCAGCTTACTGAGCGTATTATGTACTAAAATACTGAGGAAATTACTTCGCAGAAATCGCCTTTAATTCACGAGCCAAATTGCTCACTGCTTGATTTACAATATCAGGGTGTGTTGCCAAATTCAAGCGAATGAAGCCCTGCCAGGAATCACCGAACCACTCGCCGTAGTCGACAGCCAATTTACATTTATCTTGAACGAAACTGTGAATGTCTTCAAGCGCCACATACTCGCGTAAATCGATGAATAATAAATAGGTGCCTTCCAAGGAAGTAAGATATAATTTATCAAAATCCTTAAGACCTTCACGGACTGCCAAATAGTTTTCATGGATTACATCTTTAATACCTTCATACCAATCCATGCCACCGCACAAGGCCGCTTCGACCGCCGTCAAACCGAAGATATTCGCATCTACATTGTGGAAAACCTTTACAAAAGCATCCCATTTTTTACGTAATTCTTCGTTTTCAATAATAATCGTCGACACGAAGCAAGATGCCAAGTTAAACGTCTTAGATGCGGCAAAACAGGTAATCAGGTTATCTGCATAGGCACTGTTATCAATTGTAGCCGTCGGAATATGTTTATGATTATCAAAGGTCAAGTCTTGGTGAATTTCATCGGAAACTACGAAGACATTGTGTTTTTTACAGATTTTCAACATGGTCTGCAATTCTTCATAGGTCCAAACATGACCTACCGGATTGTGTGGAGAACACAAGATATACATCTTCACATCATTGTCGACGATTGCTTTTTCAAAAGCCGCCGCATCAAAGGAGAATACCCCTTTTTCGTACGCCATGTCGCAGGCAACCAAACGACGACCGCTGTCCTTAATACTGTCAAGAAACGGATAGTAAACCGGCGTCAACGCTAAGATGGCATCGCCCGGCTGAGTTAATAAGTTTACCGACCAGTAAAGCGCCGCCACAACGCCCGGTGTAATACGAATCCATTCTTTTTGAAGTTTATAACCGTGATGTGTATATTCCCAATCCATTACCGCTTCGTAAAAGGATTCCGGCACATAGGAATAGCCGTATACACCATGCTGAATACGTTCCGTCAAACTTTCGATTACGCATTCCGGCGCTTTAAATTCCGTATCGGCAATCCACATGGGAATCAAATCATCCGCACCGAATGTTTCTTTTAACGCATCCCATTTCAGACTAGATGTACCTTTACGTTCTGTATAATATCTTTCAATAAATTCTTTGGCTTTCATGACTAAGTCCTCCCTTATTTTTGTTTAGCGATTAAACTATATGCTAAGCATACCCTATAAAAAATTAGTTGTCAATATTTAGTTTTGTTACTAAACTATTTTTCTTAAAATTAGTAAAATTGGCATTTATAGCCAAAGAGTATATAATATAGTCATTAAACTAAATCTTTACGACGAGGCTTTTTATGAAAAACGAATCATTACCTATAACGCCGGAAGCCGTGGATACAACGAATCCGGACGTAATTAACGAAACATATACCAACTTAAACAATAAATATCACAAGCTCTATCAATTCGTCATGAATTACAGCGAGTATATCTACAGTCGCCATGATTACGCCAATAACAAGGTGCCGCTGACCATGGTAGAAGTGCATACGCTGAGCTACATCGAAGACCATCCGGGCGTTACGGCTACAGAGTTGGTCGCCTATTGGGAGAAAACAAAGGGCGCGATTTCTCAAGTACTATCCAAATTGGAAAAAGCAGGCCTAATCACGAAAGAAACAACGGCCACCAATGCTAAAACCAAGCACCTGTACATTACCGACAAGGGCGTACAAATCAGCCAAACGCACAAGCGCTTTGATATCCAGGATATTCAAGAAACCATGACTAAATTAAACGAGCAATGCTCCGCCGAAGAAATAAACGCATTTTTAAAAGTTATTGCCATCTACAATGATATGTTAAAAAATGAAGCTCAATAAAAAAGTTCGTTAGCCTACATGAGGTTAACGAACTTTTTTATTATACGCTATGCTGTTATTTGTGTTGCAACAAGCCTTTGGCTTTCAAGTAGGCCACAGCCACTTCATTAGCCGTCTTACCGTCCACATCTACTTCATAGTTCATTTTCAGCATTTCATCCGTCGTAATCAGACCGGCCAGCTTATTAAGTACCGGTTCGAGTTCCGGATATTTCTTGAGCGTATCGGCGCGTAATAACGGTGCCCCCTGATATGGTGGGAAAAGACCGCGGTCATCTTCGAGCATTACCAAATCATGCGTGATGATTTCAGGGTCTGTAGAGAACACATCAATAACATCCACATTGCCCTGGTCGATAGCTTCATAGCGAAGACTCGGTTCCATGGTCACCACTTGGAAGTTTAAGCCATAGAGGGACTGCAAGCCTTTATTCCCGTCGGAACGGTCATTAAACTCTAAGGAGAAACCGGCTCTTGCCGTATTTACAACTTTTTGCAAATCGGAAATCGTCTTAAGGCCGTTCGCTTCCGCATAGGAACGTTTGACCGCCAAGGCGTACGTATTCTGATATGCCATCGGCTCCAACAATACCAAATCATCCTGTTTCAAAATGCCTTCTTTAGCTGCTTCATAGACAGTTTTCGGATTGTTCCCGATATTCGTCAGAGGCGGTTGTAACAAGGCCGACGTTACCGTGCCGGTAAACTCAGGATACATATCGATGGAGCCTTTTTTAAGTGCCTCGTACAAGAAACTGGTCTTACCGAAACTTGGCTTAACAACGACTTTAATATCCGTCTGATCTTCAATCAGTTCTTTATACATATTAATCAGTATTTCCGGCTCCGAGCCAAGCTTGCCGGCCGCAATCAAGGTTGGATGACCACCGATGCTGCCAACGCCGCCGATACCGCCCACGTTAATGGTGGAAAGTACCAACAATACCAAGGCGGCCGCGAAGGAAGAGCCAATAACTTTTAAAGATTTTGTTTCTAAGAACTTAATAATCACGCTGAACAATACGGCGAGAAGGGCTGCTGAAATAGCCCCAATGAGAATTAACGCGGAGTTATTGCGGTCAATACCGAGTAAGATAAAGGAACCGAGCCCGCCGGCCCCGATTAAGGCACCCAACGTAGCCGTACCGATTAACATAACCGATGACGTGCGAATCCCGCCGATAATCGACGGCATGGCCAATACCAATTCAAACTTTTTGAGCTTTTCCCAACGATTCATGCCGAACGCATCGGCCGCTTCCTGAAGGAGCGGATCGATACTCTGCAAACCGGTAATCGTGTTCTGCAAAATCGGGAACAAACCGTAAATAACGAGCGCCACAATGGCCGGTACCTTGCCGATACCGAGGAGCGGAATGAAAAGCCCCAATAAAGCCAATGACGGAATCGTCTGTAAAATGCCGGCCACCTGCAAGGTGATTTCCGACACTTTTTTATATTTAACGACGAAGATAGCAAACGGTACGGATAGTAAAATGGCAATAAACAGAGCAATCATGGAGATTTGCACATGTTCAACCAATAATTGTACCCATTCACCTTGTCGTTCAATGAATGTACTATATAATGTGTCCATGATTTACCCCTCGTAGAAAAAACGCTTAACCACTTCATGCGCCGGATGTTCTTTAATCACTTGTGGCGTATCGAGCTGTACAACTTCACCCTTACTCATGACGCAAATCCGCGTACCCAGCTTCACCGCCTCCGCCATATCATGGGTTACGAATACAATCGTCATTTTAAACGTATCATGGAGGCGCTTAATAAGATCCTGCAACTGATTGCGGCTAATCGGGTCGAGTGCACTGAACGGTTCGTCCATGAGGAGAATCGAAGGACGCGTCACGATAGCCCGTAGAATCCCTACACGTTGCTGTTCGCCGCCGGAGAGCTCATGAGGATACCGATTCATATATTGGTCCGGCGGAAGGCCCACCATTTCCAAATAGGAATGGATTGTTTTAACCCGCTCTTCTTTAGGCCAACCCTTCATTTCCGGGATGATTTCGATGTTTTCACATACCGTTAAATTCGGGAATAAAGCGCCGGCCTGCAATACATAACCGATGTTTAAGCGCAATTCTCTCAGCTCCGACTGCTGTATATCGACACCATTAATCGAAACCGTGCCTTCCGTCGGCGTCAAAAGACGGTTAATCATCTTGAGCGTCGTCGTTTTACCACTACCACTCGTACCGACGAGGACGAAAAACTCCCCGCACGCGATAGTCATGTTGATATTACGAAGCGCCGCCTTCTCTTTATATAATTTACTTACATTCTTAAATTCAATCATTGTTTCACCTGCCGTTCCCGTAATTCATCAATGTTCCTGGCCAATGCCGTGGTAAACTTTTCACCGGCCCGGAGTAATACATCCTGCTCCTCGGCCGTTAATTCCTTCATAGCCGCATTTTCCGCTGCTTCCAAAGCATCCAATATAGATGCTGCATAGGTGCGACCGTCTTCGGTCAATTTAATCACTTTCGTGCGCTTATCTTCAGGATTTTCTTCAAAAAAGATATAGCCCTTGTCCTTGAAGTTCTTTATGGTCGCATTGACGACCTGTTTCGTGGAATACGTCTTGCGCGTAATGCGTTGCTGCGTAATTCCATTCGGATTATAGTAAATCCACATCAGAATCGTCAGCGCCTTGCTCTGCATGCCGTTTTTACGAGCATAGTTTTCAAAAATCGACATCTGGTTGTCGCGAATTCTGGAATATTCTTTTGTTGCCGGTAAAATATCAGTCATTCACTACCACCACCTTCCCAAAACTGTCAGCACTGTCCAAATAGGCGTGTGCCTCACGAATTTCGGCTAATTTAAAAACTATAGCCGGCTCAACAGTAATGTTGTTGTCCTTAATATAATCGAATAGGGCTTGCAGCATCGGTTCATTCACAATGCCGGAATAGAAGCCGGTCACATATTTACCGCTGCCCAAAGTCATAATAATATCAAAATTCTCCACATACCACTGACCACCGAGAAGGCCCGTGTTGCAAAGAATTCCGCCCGGCTTTAAATGCGCCAGATTATCTTCTAATACAGCCGGGCCCACCATATCGGCAATCTTATCAAAAGATATATCAGTATCCAAACGACCGTTCTCATCGAGAATGCACTCGTCAAAACCTTCCGCCAAGAGCTGTTCAAGCTTATTCATGGAACGCGTCGAACCATACAGGCGCACTTTCGGATAACGAGCTTTTAAAAGTTTGGCAAACGCTACGCCCACACCACTCGTGGCACCGCGTACCAACACAGCATCGCCAGCCTCGATTTTTAAATTCTGCAGCGTGCCAAAAGCCGTATGATACGTCTCCGGTATAGCCGCCATAATCGGCCAAGGTAAGTCTGTACGCACCGTATAAATCTGCTCATTCGGAAGTAATACATACTCCGCATAGGATCCGTCAAAATCACGGCCCATTTCCCCCATAACGGATACGACCTTCGTACCCGGTGGCAAACGCTTTACATCGGTGCTTTTCTCAATGACACCGACACATTCAATCCCCAAAATCCGCGGAAACTTTACCGATTCCGAATAACCGTTTCGCGTAAATATCTCAGAGCGATTAATGCCGAAACCTTTCACCTTAACCAAAGACCAACCCGGTTTAACCGCCGGCGTAGGCACGTCCTCATATATGAGCTTATCGACACCGCCCGCTTCATAGACAACCACTGCCTTCATATAATCCCTCTTTTCAGTCAAAACTTTTTACAATTTAATTATAAATCTAAAAACCTCTATAAGTCAAATAATTTGACCTATAGAGATTTATCGATAATTGTATTGAGTCATAAAGTAAGAGTCCTTGTTACAAAATAAAAAGACCATTGCATAACACAAAGGACGTACATCTCATCAGAGCCCGGGTTGCTCTAGTATTGATGTACGTCCCTTTTTAGTGAGTTTTTGATAAAAGTGTTTTAAAATGAATTTTTGGTTTTTGGGTGCTGTGATTGAGGGGAACTAACCTCACAATCGGTTACAGTACATGCATTATGAAATCTCTTAGCGATTGATTTGGCTTAAAATTTCCTGCATCTGTTTTTCTAACGCTTCGATACGTTTAGTTTTAGCTTCATTATCCGCTTTGATAGCTTCATTGTCGGCTTTAACTGCACTGATTTCCGCTTGCTGGCTAGAGATTACGGAGACTAAATCAGTTTTGGAGTAGTTGGAGTATTCACTACCCTTACCAAATTTAATGCTCACACCGGCGTTAAACATGTTTTCACCGCCGCCCATGCTGGTGCCTACGGAGAATAACAAATCATTCGTCGGACGATAGAATGCACCGATAGCTACTGCATTGGCCGATTTGTAGTTGCCATACCCGGCCGCAAAATCCCACTTAGCAGTCGGATCATAATCTTGCGGATGTAAAGCAGCTAATGCGGCGGCACCGGCACCGACACGATTAATTCGATTATCCAATTTATTAACTTGGCTGTTCAAGCTGGTTACGTTATTGGTAATATTGCTTACTTCGTTGGAAATGGAAGTAATATTATTAGTGTTCTGCGTAATCTGAGTCGTATTGGCAGCTACTTGGCTATCCAAAGCAGTCAAGTTTTCTCCTGCAGATTTAGATTGTTTAACGTAAGTACCATCTTTGGCTACACGAGTTTCGTTGTAAACAGTACTGCCATTAACAACACCTTTATTATCTGCAGCTACCTTGCCATCGGTATTAACTTTAAGCTGGTATTTTACACCATTAAATTCATTTAAGCCTTCAGCTTTTTCAATAGTAATAGTATTGTCGCCATCAAAGTTACCTACACTATTACGAGTATTAATTGAATTGGCTAAATCAGATATTTCTACACTCCCTGTAATGAAGTCCTTACCATCCGAGTCTTTAATAGATAAGGATAGTTTATTATTTTCATAACTCAAAGCATTGTTACTTTTTTGCAAGCCCGTGCCGGCAGCATCTACGGCTGCTTTAAGTTGAGCTACGTTAACAGCATCAGTGTCATTTGTACCGGCTGCTACATTAGTAATTTGGCGAGTAATACCTGCTTCACTGTCGCCAACGGAAACAGCGGCAGCATTGGACTTCCACGCAGAAGTAATCTGATTCTTTTCTGATACAGCATCAGTATAAGCTTTATTAGCATTGTTCATAGTAGTTTCAGAAGTATTCATTGCTATTTCAGCTTCATCCAACGCAGTCTTCGCAGCATCCATTTGTTCCTTATATCTTGCTTGATCTGCTGATCCTGCATCAGCAGCGTTATAAAATTGAACCTTTTCCGAATAAGTTGCAGCCTTTTCTAAATAATTATCGACCTTACTTTGATAATCATCTTTAGCTGTTGTATATGTTGACTCTAAGCCACCTAAACTATTATTCAATTCCGTTAATCGAGATTCTTTTCCTGAAAGAGCTGCAATTGCTGTATCGCTATCAAAAGCAGTACCGGTAATTGGATTATATCCATATCTTCCCTTATCTACAGATGCAATGGAATTGCTGCCAAGAGCAACGCCGCCGTCATATTGCACATCCGTATTATACCCGAGCATAACGGCATTACTGATGTTTTCTGTATGAGCCTTTACCGCTACCTTTACTTTCATTGTATAAGGAATTGCTGTACCAGTATACGGATCACGGGTGATAATGTCCATCTTTGGCGTATATATTTGTGTCTTAATTTCATCTTTTGTTTCCATTGAACCAAGAATAATATTATTACTGCCTCCAGTCAATATATTATAATCACCAATCACTACTGCCGTATTTCCACCATTTAATGTATTTCCGGTCCCCACGACTGAAGTATTATTCACATTAATACCGGCATTTTGATAACCTGCAATGGTATTATAATCACTTACCGTATTTTCAGTCCCATTTAAAGTATTCCCCGACCCTATAATTGAAGATCTTCTTGCATAATCTGATGTATTGCTGTTCCCCATAGCAAACACAGATCCACCGTTAAGTGAAGCATAATCTCTAAATATCTCGGACATATGATCTGAATATCCGTCATTATAACTACCATGCAATATAAACTCATTATAACGATAATCACTAAAACCGTTTACTACCACATCAATCATATTGCCACCGGCATTTGTCACCCAGTTACCGGTGCCCCAAACCATAGAGTTCGATGAATAGTCTACCTTATTCATCGTACCAAAAGCACCATTAACCATAGTCACGGGGGCATATTCAGACCCGGTAATTTTATTATCAACGCCATAAATCGAAGACCAGGTAGTACCCAGACTGCTTACTGAATTAAAACCTGTGACTGTACCAAAAGATCCAAGACCTTGAGCGCCCCAACCTACTACTGTACCCGAGGCACCACTCTGTGCATGATTACCAACAACAGTCATGTTCATTCCCCTAATATTTTTATTCGCAGCTTTCTTTTCTTCAGGCGTTAAGGAGCCAATAATAACCGAATCTTTAAAATCGTTATTCATCCGATTATCGCCAATCACAATACCTCCACCCGGAGCCTTAAAAGTATTATTGTTGCCAATAACAGTTAGACTTTCATAGCCTTTCATATAAGTATCATTACCACTAATCGTATTTCCTTTACCGATAAGTAAATCAGATACGGTTTCTGTTCTAACGTCTTGTTTTCCAGAAACAGTACCTGAGTTTCTCCCTGTGACACTGTTCTTATCGCCAATCACAGTCTGACTTTTACTATTAGTTACTGTATTATCATCGCCAAATACTTCAGCATCATTGCTTGTTGTAACTGTATTCCCAGTTCCTACAACACGAGCCGTCGTATCATCGGTTACGGTATTGATCGTACCTGTAGCCGTACCACTATCTACAACAATATTATCCGCTGCAAAAACCTGTCCCCCTAATAACAAACTCAATAAAACAGCACTGCTCAAAGATGTTTTAATCACATGACGACCATTTTTCTTGATTTTCATACCTAAACTCCTCTCAAAGCACGTCCACTAACTAACGTTTTGAAAACAGTGAATTGATTATTACCTATACCAATCAATTCATCACGACTTCATTTATAGTTAAATACTATCATATTTGTGCCCCCTCACAAGACATATAATCATTATTTTATCACTGTTTCTCATAAAACATAAACCGGTGAATAAAAATTATATTTCATACCGCCGTGTTAAAATTTCACACATCTTATATTTTTGCACTATTCATCATATAAAAAAGAAAAAGCTACAGTGTCATTACACCATAGCTTTTTCACAAATTTTATTAATAAGTAAATAATTGGATTTTCACTTTATCCTTTTATAGCCTTGCATTGCGCAATCATTTCACGAGCCACTTCCATAGCGTCGCCTACGATACCGTAGTCGCACACTTTGAAAATAGAGGCTTCCGGATCGTTATTAATGGCCACAATCATATCGGAGCCCGTAATGCCGGCCGTATGCTGAATGGCACCGGAGATGCCGAAGGCCAAGTATAATTTAGGAGCCACTGTCTTACCGGTTTGACCAACTTGACGGCTCAACGGATACCAGCCTTTTTCAACAATCGGACGGGTTACGCCGAGCACACCGCCCAACGCATCGGCCAATTCTTCCAACACTTTGAAGTTTTCAGGGGAACCCATGCCGCGACCTCCGGCCACGATGATTTCCGCTTCTTCGATGTTAACATCGTTCATGTCCACCTTAATCATTTCTACGAAACGATTGCGAATGTCCCCGTCAGTGAGCTGAACTTCGACCTTGTTGATATGACCTTGACGACCTTCCTGGCGTTCCGGCATTTTGAACACATTCGGACGAACGGAGCCCATTTGCGGGCGATGTTCCGGACAGATGATTTCCGCCAAAATGTTACCGCCCAAGGCCGGACGAGTCCATTCTACAAGGCCGTCGGATGTGCTTACGGACAAAATCGTACAGTCCGCTACAACGCCGTTTTTCATACGACCGGAAATACGCGGTGCCAAATCGCGACCGTCGTTAGTAGCACCGATGAGGATAACATTCGGTTTATTCTGAGCAAAGAAATCGGTAATGACTTTAGTGTAGCCGTCAGTCGTGTAGCGTGCCAATAAAGGATGTTCAAATACATGAACGTAATCACTGCCATACTCGATAAGGCTTTGTGCTTCGCCGGCCACTTTGGCGCCGAGAAGCAATGTATGTACATCTTCTTGCAACTGATCCGCTATGAGGCGGGCCTGACCAATTAATTCGTATGTGACTTTGCGCACCTGACCGTCGAAACAGTCAGCAATGACATAGACACCTTTGTATTCTTCAAACACCGTAATTCCTCCTTAGCTATCAGATAAGTTCTTTTTGTTTTAACACATCCATAACGGTTGCTACGGATTCCGAAACGGCACCGGTCAACATGGTTCCGGCGGAGCGCATAGGCGGGCTGTATACTTTGCGTACACGGGTTGGCGAACCTTGAAGGCCCAAACGCTTAGGATCCGTCGTCATATCTTTAACGGTAATCGTCTTCACTTCGTACTGCGTAGCACGAATGGAATTATGGAGGGTCGGATAGCGTGGTTCGTTGAGGGATTTAACGGCCGTTAGGAGCATCGGCATTTCCGTATCCAATACTTCAAAGCCTTCTTCGTGTTCACGTTGGGTCCGTACAATATTATCGTTCACTTCGATGCCGCACACATAGGTAACCTGAGGAATACCCAGTTCTTCGGCAATCTGCGGACCTACTTGCGCCGTATCACCGTCGATGGCCTGTTTACCGCAGAAAATCATATCAAACGGTTTGCCCTGGTCTTCCTGCACTTTGGATATAGCACAAGCGATGGTGTAGCTGGTAGCGAGCGTATCGGCACCGGCAAAGGCACGGTCCGTAATGAGGTACGCATCATCGGCCCCCATGGAGATACATTCTTTTAACGCCACGGACGCCTGCGGCGGTCCCATGGTAATCACGGAAACGCGGGTTCCCGGATATTTATCTTTAACGGTCAAAGCCGCTTCCAATGCATTCATGTCGAACGGATTGACAATACTTGGCAGGCCGGTACGAATTAAAGTGTTCGTTTCCGGATCGAGCTTGATTTCAGACGTATCCGGCACTTGCTTGATACATACGAGTAATTCCATAGTCAGCCTCCCTATTAGCCTTGACGAAATTCAATACCCTTCGTGTCGTCCGGGTATTCCCATTTAGTTACAATCGTTTTGCCGCATAAAACTCGGCAGGTACCGCATTCTACGCAACCGGCGTAGTCAAATGCAAGCGTACCGTCGTCGTTTAAGGTATATAAACCGGCCGGGCAGGCATTGACGAGTTTCATTTTTTCCTTCATATCCGGATAATCATGAATGATTTCAATGTGCGGATGACCTTCGTTTACGTAATATTTATTGACGCCTAACTTTTCTTCTAAGTTTGTCATAGGGCACGACCTCCTTTAAGGGCATCCATAGCCAAGTTAACAAGGCCTACACCGGTAGCCCGTTTCAATAATTTAGGAACAAGCGGTTTCGCGCCGTCGCCGTTAACGGTAAATACATCGGACATGATGCCGTTGACCATTCCCGGATATTTTTGGAAAATACGCGGATTGTTGAGGAATTCAGGGAAGTGACGATAGGTTTTCAAATCTTTACCTACGAAGCTGTCCTCAATCATAATATCGTAGTAACGTAACGCACCGGCGGAATAATCGCCTAAGCGTTTGGCTTTAATAATCGCATCGGCGGCATACATGCCGGACGCAATGGCAAAATCCATACCGCGCACGGTGTAACCCATGTTGATACAGAAACCGGCCGCATCACCGACGATGATAAAGCCGTCACCGCTCAAGGTGGTCACCATTTTATACCCCGCTTCCGGAACCATGTGACCGCTGCGTTCAAGGAGTTTGCCCCCTTTTAACAAGCGAGCCACTGTCGGATAAGCCATGAATTCGTTCATCATATCTTCGATAGTAGCATCCGATTCACCGATATGTTCAAGACCTACTACGACGCCGATGGATAAGCTGTTTTTATTAGTATAGATAAAACCGCCGCCCATGAGACCGTGCGTAATATCACCCATGAAAAGCCAAGACAAACCGTCATTGCCGTCGAGGCCGAGGCGTTCTTCCAACACACCTTTATTAAAGCTATATACTTCTTTAGCACCTACGGCTACTTCGGCAGCCGTAATCGGTGCACGTAAACCGGCTCTTTCAGCCAATAAGGAGTTAACGCCGTCAGCCAATACCACTACGTCAGCACGCAACGTATCTTTACCACAGCGAATGCCTACCACTTTGCCGCCTTCCATGAGAAGATCCGTAACCTGAATGCGGTTAACCACCACGGCACCGGCTTTTTCAGCCTGCTCTACGAGCCATTTATCAAAAACGCCGCGCAATACCACATAGGATTCGTCTTTTGGCTGAGCCGGTTCCGCTTCATATTCAACGGTCGTTGCCTTGCCACCTTCCAAAATGGAGATGCGCTCCTTCGTTACTTTACGTTCTAACGGAGCCGTTTTTCTAAAATCAGGGATTAACTCTTCTAACGAATGCGTATAAATACGACCACCCGTCATGTTTTTCGCGCCCCCATAACTCCCTCGTTCAACCAAGAGCACTTTCACACCCTCTTTGGCCATTCGATAAGCAGCTGCCGCACCTGCTAAGCCACCGCCTACAACGATTGCATCAAATTGTTCCATGCTGTTCTCCTTGTGTAATATACTGTATATTTTATACATTGAAAAACAAAAAACAGTTACGTCCCACGTCGGCCTTTTGCGACCCACTGTAGGTAAACACAGCTTAGAAATTTGCAAAATACCATATCGATATTTTACTTTATACTCACTATTATATATATTCTAAGTGAATTTATAAAATACCTCTTTTGCATTGTAAAATATATTCTATATATTAAAATTAATCAAAACTGACCAAGGACTCAAATTGAATAGATTATTTATGTCAATAGAGTTTTATTTTTAACATGTTGGTGATTAAAAAAGAGAATAACCGTAGATTTTGACGGATATAGGACTATGCGAATAAAATATATGTCGCTCAAAATCAATCAATATTGCTCAAAGTTTAAGATGTATGAGACCAATAAAAAAGCAGCCACACAGTAATGTACTGTATGACTGCTTAGTCTTATTCGCTTATTCTCTTAAATCGACCAGAAAGAATCATGGAAAATAATCTTACGGTACGTTTCAAAACGGAGCCATTTATCATGCCATGCGCCATCATGCTGCAACGCATCATCGGAAGACTCTTCGATGAATTGTTTTACATCGTCGGCAGAGTTAACCTGCACGGCAAAACCGCGACCGTTCACAACCGGCACGTCGTTGTATGTATACTCAGCCAACGGTACGATATTAGCCAATTTACCGTCCCGTACTTCGATAGCCACTTTATCGCGGAGAACCAAGATATCAAAATTAGCCGGATAGTTGTAGCTGGCACCGGCGAGCGGCAAGCTGTCGCCAATATTAAAGGTCGTGCGGTTAGGACGGATTTTATCTACTTTGAGACCTTCTACATTGTAGTAGAATTCATCAAACACGTCGCCACGTGCTTTCAAGCCATTGCCTTCAAAGCTGTGCTGTTCCGCAGTAGTACCCACCGCTTCTACGACACCGCAAGCGGAGGTCATGTTGCTTACGCGGTTGATAAGAATCAACTCACCCAACGTCTTATGACGACGGAATTCATCCATAACAACCGGCGCCTGGAAGTGCAAGGTGCAAAGGGCAATGCTGTTTTTACCGAGTTCCGCAGCCGGTAAATGTTCACCGCTGTTCACGTCGATTTGGTACTGAATATCCGTCACCGTAGCGGCCACCTGTTTGGTGCCGAGGCTTATGAGATATTCGTTGCCCACTTCAAGCGGTTCGTCATCCATCCAAAGGAGTTTAACGCTGGCCGTCTGAGCGATTTCAATGCCGGTCTGTTTTACCAACACGCTGCCACGAGACACGTCGATTTCACGGTCAAGTTCAACAGTCAACGGCTGGCCGTTTTTCGCTTCCTGCACTTCATCAAAACCGACCATCAAGGTTTTAACCTTAGCTGATTCTCCACTCGGCAATACGGTGAGGGTATCGCCAACGGTAATTTTGCCGGATTCCACTTGGCCTTGGAAGCCGCGGAAGGTGTGATTCGGACGGCAAACGCGTTGTACGGGCATATAGAAACCGTCTTCCGCTGCACCGGATGCATCTACGTTTTCAAGGTATGGCAATAAGGCCGGTCCTTCGTACCAAGGCATGGTCGTTGCTTTAACGGTGATGTTATCCCCTTCGGTAGCCGAAACCGGAATCACCTGTACTTGCTTGAGCCCTACTTCTTTAGCAAGGGCTGCAATGTCCGCTTCAATCTTGCGGAACACGTCTTCTTTATAGCCTACAAGGTCCATTTTATTCACGGCAAACACGAACGACTCAATCCCCATCAACGCACAAATACGTGCATGACGACGGGTCTGCACCAAAATGCCCTGCGAAGCATCCACCAAGATAATGGCCAAATCCGCAAAGGACGCACCTACGGCCATGTTACGGGTGTATTCTTCGTGGCCCGGTGTGTCCGCTACGATAAAGCTGCGGTTGTCGGTGGTGAAATAACGGTACGCTACGTCAATGGTAATCCCCTGTTCGCGTTCCGCCATGAGGCCGTCGAGCAATAAAGAGTAGTCGATGGCGCCGCCGCGGCTGCCCACTTTACTTTCCAATTCCAAGGCTTTCGCCTGGTCCGCATATAATAATTTTGCATCATATAAAATGTGGCCGATGAGTGTGGATTTACCGTCATCCACACTGCCACAGGTAATAAATTTTAAAAGTCCTTTCATCGTTGTATCCTCTCTGTCATCCCCAAGGCTTGTTCTTTTTCAAAAAGAATGGCCCTCATCGTCATGTATGTATTAGAAATAACCTTCACGTTTGCGACGTTCCATGCTGCCCGCCGCTTCACTGTCGATAACACGGGTCGTGCGTTCAGACGATACAGCCGACAAGGTTTCTTCAATAATTTCATCCAAGGTGGTCGCATTGGACTCGGTGCCGCCCGTCAAAGGATAGCAACCTAAGGTACGGAAACGAACTTTCTTCTGCTCGATTTTTTCACCCGGAAGAAGTTTAAAACGGTCGTCATCCACCATGATGATGTTGCCGTCACGGTATACAACAGGACGTTCTGCCGCGAAGTACAAGGATACAATGTCGATGTTTTCACGCTTAATATATTGCCAAATGTCTTTTTCGGTCCAGTTGGACAATGGGAAAACACGGATACTTTCACCCTTATTGATTTTAGCGTTGTAAAGTTTCCACATTTCCGGACGCTGGTTCTTCGGATCCCAGCCGTGCGACGCATTACGGAAGGAGAAGATACGTTCCTTCGCACGGGATTTTTCTTCGTCACGACGACCGCCCCCAAACGCTGCCGTGAAACCGTATTTGTTGAGTGCCTGTTTTAAGGCCTGTGTTTTCATAATATCCGTGTAAGCCGAGCCGTGGTCAAATGGGTTGATACCCTGATCCACGCCGTCCTGGTTGATGTATTCGATCATATCGAGGCCGAATTTCTTGGCTGTTTCATCGCGGAATTTAATCATTTCTTTGAATTTCCACGTTGTGTTTACATGTAAAAACGGAAACGGCGGTTTTTCCGGATAAAATGCTTTGCGCGCCAAGTGGAGCATTACCGAGCTGTCCTTACCGATGGAGTACAACATAACCGGCTTTTCACACTGCGCCGCTACTTCGCGGATAATATATATGGCTTCCGCTTCCAATTCGTCTAAATGGCTGTATTCACTCATGCTAAACCTTCTCTCTTTTACTCTATAATTTATTTTGAAAAATATCTTAACTTTTAAACGTTGCAAAGATACTACAATGTTGAAAAAATCTAAACTTTAAAATTGTCGTATCTGAGATATCAAAGCTTAATATTTATTGGATTCTTGAGCATTCACCACGATGGTCTGACTCTCACCGGTCGGCGAAGTATATTCCCAATTCCAATATTGACCGTCGCGACGAGCCTTCATGGTGCCGCCGAGGCCACCCATATCAGGACCGAGGAAGTAGGCAATAGCGCCTACGGGACATTCCTTAATGCAGGCCATACAGCCCCAACAATCCTTCGGATAGGCCATAAAGGCTTTGCCCGCTTCATTCATAGCCGGTAAGCTGCCGGGGCAAATATTAACGCACCGCTGACAACCTACGCATGTCTGTTGATCGATTTTGATGCTCATAGTGCGCCTCCTTTGCTAACGGCCGCGCCGTCTTGATGTTCATAGCTGTCCGATGTTACCAATGGACGCTGACGAATTTCAATGCCCTTATCCGTTGCCACGGAGTTAACATAGCAGAGCCATTCATCGCTGGTCTCAGGATAATCCAGGTTTTCCGCAAAACTGTGCCAACGCGTTTCCTTGCGGGCCCCCAAGTGAGCAATCAAGGTTAAACATACTACCAAGCGCTCTTTGAGCTCGTAGATAAACAGCAAATCGTGGAGGTTTTCCGCCTTCAGCTGTTCCGCCATGCCTATGAGCTCTTCGATACGTGCTTTCGCTTTGGCCAATTGCTTGCCGTTAAAACGATAATAAGAGCCGATACCGCCGGCATAGCTGTCCATGGCCCGTTGCATCGCTTCTTCCAGCTGTTCCGTCGTATAGAGTGGTGCTTCGCCGGTAAGGAAGGTATCATACGCATCCAAGTACGTTTTGGCCTGCGCCGCTACAGTAGTGGAAACAGTATTCGCTGCTGCTCTAGCTGCGTTAACTTTGCCCCCTGTTGCTACGTTATTGACTGTCCCTGCATTCGCACCTTGTTCGTTTTGCCAACGTTCGGCAATAGCCAAGGCCGCAATTTCACCTTCAGCCAAGGCACCGGTTACATATTTCTGCGGACACCCACCGGCTACATCGCCGGCCGCAAAGAGGTTACGGATTGTCGTTTCACGCTTCGTGTCTACCCAATAACCGCTCGCCGTATGACCACCTACAATATATGGTTCCGTTCCTTCGATTTCCACATTCTGCTGCTGCGGACCCTCGCCGGATTCTAACCATTTTAAAGTCTGACCCGGTGCCATGTTAAGATACGCCTTTAAAAGGTCCATGTTCTGCTCGCTCGTAATACCTTCGGTTGCCAAATAACAAGGGCCGTGACCATCGAGCGTTTCTTTTACAGTCCCGTACACGCGTTGCGAAGTGGTCAGGCCGTATTTCGTTTCATACACTTCGCCATCCGCATTGACCTGTTTAGCGCCCACGCCCTGGGCAATAGTGCCGGTCGGCGCAATTGTGTCTTTACAACGAAGGGCGATAAAACGCATTTCAAAGGTAGTCATTTCAGCACCCGCTTTGATGCCCATGGCATAACCGGCGCCCGTGTTGAACGGTGAATACCACATTTTGTGACGTGAAAAACCCGGATTGTTCGGTCGATATAAGCCGGCCGCTCCGCCGGTGGCACAAATTACATAGGGTGCGTAGATTTCATAGGCTACGTTATTGCGCAATGAAAAACCAACCGCCCCTTTAATTTCGCCGTTTTCTACCAAGTAATCGGTCATAATCACATGTTCCATAACCGTCGTATTTGGTAACTGAAGAACCGCATCAGCCAGAATCGGCTTGATGTTTTCGCCGTTAATCTTAATATTACGATTACCGCGTGCCATATACTCGCCATTTTCGTCTTTCAAAATAACGAGCCCCAAATCTTCCAGTACTTTCGTCACGCCGTTAAGGCGTTCGCTCATGGTGAGCAATAAATCGTGACGGACAATGCCGGCCGCGTCCTTCGTGGCATAATCCACATAATCTTGCGGCTTACGGCCTTTTACGATATACGCGTTCAGCGCATTCACGCCGGCCGCCAAACAGCCGCTGCGTCGAATGGCCGCTTTTTCTACGATGAGAACCTTGGCGTTGCTCTCTTTTTGCAAGGTCAGCGCCGCGTAACAGCCCGCCGTGCCGCCCCCGATGATGAGCACATCCGTCTCAATTCGCTCTCGCTTCTCAAATTTCATAATCCCATTCCACCTAATTTCTATAATGCCTACTTAAGGGCTGAATATCATTTGATATAGTTAACAACATTCACTTTGGCGTTGAATGCTATCTCCTTATAATTGCCTATTACTGATACGTCGTTCATCTTTGCCGTTAACGACTGAATATCACTAAATATAGAACACTTGGTCCGGTTCGAGCGCTTTGTTCTTGGCAATATGAACGTCCGTATTGCTGCACAAAAACAGTCGATAGATGAGTACATCCACTTCTTCGCCGACGGTAAACATGTTGGCCTCAATCGGCTGTTCCGCTTCGAGTATATGCTCGCCGATACGAATTTGCATGCTGAGCCTTGTGCCTTGGAATGTCACCGCTTCTACCACGCCCTGCTCTATAGCACTCTTATTGCCATGGTCGGCGTCTTTTTTGAAAACCGCTACAAATTCCGGCCGAATAATAGCCCAGTCGAAATCGTCTTCTTTGTCAAAACCGACTAATTTCTCATAATTCATGATGCCTTTAGCTTTACCCATGAAACCGGCCACGAACGGCGTTGCCGGCGTACCATAAATTTCTTCAGGTGTGCCCATCTGCTCGATACGGCCATTGTTCGTTACGATGATTTCATCGGCCAGTTCGACTGCTTCTTCCTGATCATGGGTTACGAAAATACTGGTAATCCCGGATTTTTTAATCGTCGCCTTAAGCCATTGCCGTAAATCATGCTTTACTTTTGCATCGATAGCCGCAAACGGTTCATCCAATAGCAATACATGCGGTCTTGGAGCCAACGCACGGGCAAAGGCCACACGCTGCCGCTGACCGCCGGACAATTCCCCCGGATAGCGATCTCGTAAATTAGCAAGGCCCACCAAGTCCAGCAATTCGGTAACACGCTTTTCAATTTTGCCTCGATCTTTATTTTGTACGTCCAAGCCGAACGCAATATTATCAAACACCGTCATATGACGGAATAAGGCGTAGTTTTGAAAAACAAACCCGATGCCGCGTTTAGCCGGTACGATTTCATTTACGCGCTGACCGGCAATATGAATATCCCCTTCGTCGGGATGTTCAAGCCCTGCCAACATACGTAGGATTGTCGTCTTCCCGCTGCCACTGGGTCCCAATAAGGCCACGATACGGCCTTCCGTGATTTCAAAGTTAACATCTTTCGATGCTTCATAATCGCCGTATTGCTTATATATTCCGGTCATCGCCACATAGCTCGATGACGCCGCCGACGTTACGCCCATTTAATCACCTCAAATTCTCTCTTATCTTCTTCAAGTTATATTCTTATACTTTATGTTGTATATAGCTACTTATTTTACCCTCATTGGCTGACGTTTATTCAATCTAAACGCTCTAATCGCCGGCATGACCGACGCGATGTTCCACATAGGCTCTTAGTAAGAGCAATAATACGGACATCAATACCAATAAAGAGGATGCCGCAAAGGCTGCCGTTACGCCCGTCGCCGAACCTGACATATATAATGCGTCGATCTCGAGCGGCAAGGTAAAGGTGCTGCCGCGAGCTTTTGACAAGGCTGCTACGGCCCCGAATTCCCCCAAAGCACGAGCCGCACACAATAAGACGCCGTATAAAAAAGCCCATTTAATTTGCGGAAAGGTTACTTTCCAAAAAACGGTCAATCCCGATGCCCCCATGAGGACCGCCGCTTCTTCCTCTTCACGTCCGCGCGTATGCATGATGGCAATCACTTCGCGGAACACGAAAGGCAAGGTTACAAATATAGTTGCCAAGAAAACACCCGGTAAGGCAAAGACAACGCGCCAATTCGTGCCAAGCCACTGATTAATTGTATCTAAAATCCCATAGCCCCAGCCGATGCGGCCGAATACCATGATAAAGGCAAGACCTGCAATAACCGGTGAAATGGAGAACGGCACATCGATTAAAGTCATGAGGAATTGTTTCCCCTTGAAATCGAATTTACCGATACAATATGCTGCACAAAGGCCGAAGAAGCCACTGACTGCAACGGCTACTAAAGCTGCTAAAAGCGTCAGCCCCAAAGCGGATAACACATACGGTGTGGTTATAGCTTTTAAGTAAAAGCCCCAGCCCTGTGCCAACGAACTGATTATCACAGTTACCAGCGGGAAGACCAACATTAAGATTACAAAGATAAAGCCTAATGTAATCAATGTATTTTTCACCCATTTTGACTGTTTCATATTATCGACCTCCTAACCGCCGTGCCTGACGAAGCTGCATCAAGTTCACGGTAAGCAAAATTAAAAAGGCCAATACGAGGAGCACCAACGCCATGGCAGTTGCCCCCTCATAATCCACATAATTGAGTTTTTGCATAATCACATAGGACACGACTTGCGTCTGCGCTTTAGCACTGTTCCCGGAGATATAGATAACGCTACCGTACTCACCAAGCCCTCGGGCAAAAGCCAAGGCAAAACCGGCTAGACCGGCCGGTAAGATTTCCGGCAAAATAATGCGTCTGAAAATCGTAAAGTTATTGGCACCCAATACGGCGCCGGCTTCTTCGTAAGAACCGTCAAGTTTTGCCAACACAGGCTCCACGGAACGAACTACGAAAGGAATACCCACAAATACTAAGGCTATAATAATACCTATTTTTGTATAAACAATGGATACGCCCAATTTAACCAAGGCACTGCCTAAGAGGCCTGTCTCGGAATAGAGTTTGGACAAGGTAATGCCCGCTACTGCCGTCGGTAAGGCAAACGGTAACTCGATAAGGCTGTCGATGATACGCCGTCCCGGGAAGGTGTAACGCACCAAAATCCACGCCAATAAGGTTCCGAACACGAGGTTAATAGCGGCCGCCACAAAGGCGGTGGTTAAACTCGTGGCAAAGGCATGCCATACAACCGGTTTTGAAATAGCCTGCCAGAAGGCGGCCGGTGGGATTTGTAAGGCAAACCCCAATATGGTACCGATTGGCAAAATCACGATAATGGATAATATCGTCAGTGTCACGCCTAGAGTTAAGCCAAACCCCGGCAATAAACGCGGTGTTTTCGCCTTTTTACCACTCGTCTGACGCTTAGGACCTTCGATTCGTACCGGTGTAGCCCGTTTAATTTCATTTAACTGATTCTGCTCGTTCATAGACCCTCCTATTCATCGCGAATTGTATCGAATAGGGCGCCATCTACGAAAAAGCGCTCATAAGCGGCCGACCACCCGCCAAAATCTCGAATTGTCACCATGCGTGCCGGAGTGGGATACTTAGCCGCTACTTCCTTCATAACGTCCGGATTCGTCGGTCTGAAACCGTATTTAGCAATGAGTCGTTGACTGTCCGGTTCGTAAAGATGAGCCAAATACTCATGAGCCACGTCATAGGTGCCGTGTTTTTTGGCGATTTCCGCCACTACAGCCACACTCGGTTCCGCTACTATCGAAACGGACGGCATTACGATTTCATACTCGCCGGGATAATGTTCCATAATCTGTTTTGCTTCGTTTTCCCAAGCGAGCAACACATCGCCTTGCTTGTTTTCAACAAAAGTCGTCGTAGACGCGCGAGCCCCCGCGTCCATTACGGTCACATTGTTATATAATTTTTTGACAAAATCATTCCCTTTAGCGGTATCGTTATTAGGACCTTCACCATAAGCATAGGCCGCTAAAAAGATCCAACAAGCGCCCCCGCTGCTTTTAGGATCCGGTGCAATCAAGCGCACACCCGGTTTTACCAAATCCGACCAATCTTTAATTTGTAGCGGATTGCCTTTACGAACCAGGAATACTACCGTGGACGTATAGGGTGCCGAATAGTTCGGCAATTGTGATTCCCAGCTGGAGTCTAACAGATGAACCTTCTGCAGTAGATTCACGTCTTGAGCCAGCGCCAAGGTCACCACGTCGGCGTCAAAGCCTTCCACCACGGCCCGAGCCTGATTGCCCGATCCGCCGTGGGACTGATGAATTTCTACATCCTTACCGGTTCGTTCTTTATAATATTTTGAAAAATCGGCATTATATGCCTCGTAAAACTCTCGAGTCGGGTCATAGGATACATTCGTCAAGGTTGTCACCTGACTGTTATTCTGCGACGAAAACGAATGACCGGCTCCCCACAGCATAGCCCCCACTATGCCTACCGAAAGAAGTACGTACCAACCTCTTCGTTTCATAATTATAACCTTCTATCTTATAAACTCTCTCTATTATTAAAACTCTCTCTTTGGCCGTTACTCGTTCTCGGCCGTAGCTTCTTTCCCAAATCATACTGTTTATTGTGAAAAAACCGAATTGCTATATGAATCTGTACTCTCAGCATCTTTGACGGATTCATATATCTCATTCAGATTAATTTTTAATTCCTACAATTTTAACAGGTATTTATGGCGCACGAAGTGCGTAAAATGTAAAGCTGTGTTTGATTGTACTTTTTAAATCATACATTGTCAATAGGATATGAGGTAATTGAAAACAATAT
>ENA-UERQ01000507-UERQ01000507.1-human-gut-metagenome-genome-assembly--contig:-NODE-507-length-30034-cov-6.764062_pt1 | contig 30034 bp, 29 predicted proteins | sample MGYA00242986_ERZ507987 | MGnify/ENA primary metagenome ERZ507987 (study PRJEB26167, sample SAMN06115429) | human gut metagenome | host: Homo sapiens | place: China:Chongqing | collected 2015-04-15...
TTTTTTTTTTTTTTTTTTTTGTTTTTTTTTTTTTTTTTTGTTTTTTTGTGGGGGGGGGGGGGGGGGGGTGGGTAAGCTTAACATTAGTGCTGAAGTCTATATTTCCAACTTTGTTTGGCTTATGGTGGTATCCGACAACATACATCGTTTTTCTTTTAATGTGGCCCTTTTATCATAAAGGTCTGAAAACATTAGACGATGATAACTTGAAAAAATGTATTGTAGTAATGTTTGGTGTTTGGAGTATATCAACATTAATTCCGTATGTTGACTTAGGATCAAATAATTTCAGTGCATTTTTGATGCTGTATGCAGTTGTAGTTTATATAAAAAGAAAGAGAATTACGTATTCGAGTTATGAAAAGCAATGTGCTGGCGTAATCATTATTCCATATTTCCTTGCGATTTTGAGCATTATTGTATTGGATGTGCTGGGAATAAGATTGAACGCTGCAGCAACATATTCTTGCTATTATCTTCGAGGAAATTTTAGACCGGTTTCTATGTTGGTCTCCATCGGGATTTTTATTTGGGGAGTGAGTTGGAAGATTAAGTATGATAGGTGGATTAATTATATTGCGAATGCAACATTCGGAGTGTACTTGATTCATATGTATCCGACAGTGATGAAATATCTGTTCTCAGATGTTTTTGATTTGAGCAAATATATCGATAAAAATTATTGCATATTTTATTTAATGTACGGGATGATGACCATTTTTCTGCTTGGAATAATTATAGATACATTAAGAGAAGGTATATTTTGTGCTGCTGAAAAACTAAGAAAGCTAATCGTTATTCGAGAATAATAAAGGATGGCTCAGACTCCTTGAGATGAGTCTGAGCTGTTTTGGTCTGTGGGAGAGGAATTAGAGATGAAAAAAGTACTTTTGGTGACATTTTCGGACAATGCAGATCATCAGGATACGTTGTTTGGAATGTACGAAGAAATGAGAAAGCGAAGCGACTGGGATACTTATTTGCTTTGCATTAAAACGCCAAAGGTGGAGCTTCAGCAGTCGGATCGCATATGGCTGGTGGATTGCCCGGAGCGTCCTGGTGTGACTAAGAAGACCTTCAACCTCCCGCTGTTGCTTTCAATTATTCATCGTGTTCGCAAAGAACATTTTGATGCGATTTATTTCGAGAGTCTGCATACATGGAATCTTCCAATTATGATGATGGCTGGTAAAGCTAGGACTTATCAGGTGATTCATGAGGTCATTCCACATGAGGGTGACAGCCAGGTCAAGATGGTTGACCTAATGAATAAAGCCGTGGTCAAGTTTGCAGATACGATTGTATTGCGCAATAAAACGTACATTCAGGATATGATTGACCGCTATGGAATTAGCGCAGGCCGGGTGAAGTATCTGGAGTTGTGGCGTAGATATCCAGCATATACGTCTCCGGTACATAGTGGTCGTGCTCTTTTCTTTGGGAGAATCAATCCTTACAAAGGTGCAGATAACCTGTTAGAGATTGTTCGCCTATGCCATGATATTCAATTTGATGTTATTGGTCGGGTTGATCCGCAGATGCAGAAAGTTGTTGAGCAACTTGCAAAAGAGAAAAATGTAAAGCTCAACAATGATTATGTCACTGATGAAGAAATGCGGGAGGCTTTCATTAACTGTGACTGGGCAATCGTTCCGTATAACTCAGCTTCCCAGTCAGGCATCATTATCGATGCTTATAAGTATAGTCGCCCCGTTATTGCTTTTGCTGTTGGAGCAATCCCAGAACAGGTGGATGCAGATAAGAGCGGCTATCTTGTGACGGCGGGAGATAATGAGAAATTTGCAGACAAGTTAAAAGAAGCCGCGAAGCTTAGCTTGGGTGAGTATGATGCGATGAGCCGATATGCATATCAGTACGGATGCAAAAAGTATGCAACAAGTGGTGCTGTGGAACGGTTCGTTGATCTGTTGGAGGAAAATAAATGATTATCACAAAGACTCCCTTCCGAATGTCATTTTTTGGTGGCGGTACCGACATGGAGAATTTCTTCAAAGAAAACGGCGGTGCAGTGCTTTCCACGACCTTTGACAAGTATTGCTATGTCAACGTTCGCCATCTGCCGCGTTTCTTTGATTATTCTACGGAGCTTTCTTACTCTAAAACTGAGCGCGTAACGAACATTGATGATATCCAGCACCCGGCTATCCGTAATGCAATGAAGATGTTAGATATGCACGAAATCCGTCTTACATATGAAGCTGACCTTCCGGCACGTTCTGGTCTTGGCACTTCTAGCTCTTTTGCTGTTGGAATGCTGAACGCATTTTACGCACTCAAAGGAAAGTATGCGGACAAGAAAAAGCTGGCGGACGAAGCAATTTACCTTGAGCGCAACCTGTGCCAGGAGGCCGGTGGCTGGCAAGATCAGATTGCAGCGTCTTTTGGCGGTTTTAACCGCATTAACTTCAATGCAGATGGCTACGAAGTACGGCCTGTTATCATTTCGCCGGAACGCAAAAAGCAGCTTAATAAGAATCTGATGATGTTCTTTACGGGATTTACTCGATTCTCCTCCGACGTGCAGAAAGCAAATGCTGTAGGTAAGCAAGATAAGACTGCTCAACTTAAGGAGATGCTTGCACTCGTCGATGATGCGGAGCGTGTTTTGACGGACAAGAACACTGACCTCGATGATTTTGGCAGAATGCTTGACCACACATGGAGACTGAAGCGTCAGACAGGTTCTGCGGTTTCGACTAATAGCATTGATGAACTGTATGCAAAAGGCATGGCTGCCGGCGCACTGGGAGGCAAGTTACTCGGTGCAGGCGGCGGTGGGTTCCTTGTGTTCTATGTGCAGCCGGAACGGCAGGATTCTGTTCGGTGGGCGATGCGAGATTTGATGCATATTCCGTTTGAATTTGAAAATGGCGGTACGAGAGTGATTCACTATTCGCCGGAAACGTATGAACCGAAGAATTGAGGAAACAGAAAATGGGCCGTTTGAAGAGATATTTTACATTATTCCGGATTTTTATAAGGGGGGGGGGGGGGGGTACGCACGAGCTGAATACTTGAAGAAAAAGAGGTATTTCAAATCAATGGGGGAGCACTGCTACCTCCAACCATGGAATTTTGGAACAGAGCCTTACATGATTAGCTTTGGAGAAAATGTACATATAGCGAGCGGTGTTACCTTTGTAAATCACGATATCACTGCATTGATGTTTCGGTACATGGATAAAAATCCGAACTATCAAGAACGTAAAGGACCTATCTCGATTGGCGATAATGTTTTTGTTGGGGCAAATAGTACGATTCTATATGATGTAAATATTGGAAATAATGTGATTATCGGAGCTGGTAGTCTTGTGAATAAAGATATTCCAGATGGAACTGTTGCAGCTGGTGTTCCCTGTAAGGTGATTGGACGTTTTGAAGAGTATAAAAGAAAAATAACGGATTGAGGATGAAAATGGTAAGCATTATAGTCCCGGTGTATAATGTCGAAAATTATCTAAAAGTATGTGTGGATTCGATTTTGAATCAAACATATGAAAATTATGAACTGATACTAATCGATGACGGGTCAACAGATACGAGCGGATTAATTTGTGATAGTTACGCAAATAGTTTTGATAAAGTCAGGTCTTTTCATCAAAAAAATTCGGGGGGTTCCGCATCAAGGAACCTTGGAATTGAAAAAGCTAATGGAGAGTACATTACGTTTATTGACTCTGACGATTGGGTTGAGCCGGACTATATAGGGCGCATGGTTGCGTATATGGAACCGGGCGCATTCGTTGCTGGACACCTAGTTCTCAATAATAAATCATCTATAAAGTCTGACGTTATAACAAGAGTAACAGTAGGTGAAGCTCAAATATCGGTATTTTCAAGTAAGGGTATAAGAGGCTTCGCAGTAGCAAAAATGTTTGACCTTAATGTGGTTCGCAAGAATCATATCAAGTATTGCGAGGATATTGCAATTTGTGAGGATGAACTCTTTAGTATTATGTATCTTTCAAATGTGACGACATCCCTCACTATATTGGAATATGCGGGTTATCACTATAGGGTGTGTAGTGAAGGAGCGACCCTTGGAAGATATGGACATAAGCCACCCAGACAGAAGGACTTTACCGAAATTATTGCATTGGAAAGAGCCGAGCAATATCTAATGCAGAACAAGGAAGTACAGAATGCCTGGAAGCAACGCAGGGACAAAGCTGCCGTTGCTACATTAAGAACAATGATTTCGTGCGATTACAAAGAAGAGAAGGAAATAGTTCGATTAAAGAAAATGATTCGCAAAGGATGCTTAAGATATATTCTGGGAGATATAGGAAGCATTTCTGGAAAAATGTCAATGCTCCTGTGTACTATTTCACCAAAACTAGAATGGGAAATATACAAGAAACAGCATACGAAAAGGTAAAAAGCAATGAATATAAGTGTTGATAAAATTAGCGTGATAGTACCTGTTTATAAGGTTGAAGAATACCTTGATGAGTGTGTAGAGAGCATTTTGAGACAATCATACAGTAATTTTGAATTGATTCTTGTTGATGATGGATCTCCAGATCGATGCGGAGAAATGTGTGATAACTACAAGAAAAGAGATGCACGAATAGAAGTAATTCATAAAACGAACGGCGGATTGTCTGACGCAAGAAATGCTGGACTAAGAGTTGCTAGCGGAGAGTATATAACCTTTGTTGATAGTGACGATGCTATAGCTGATAACTACCTTGAAATTCTGTACAAGGCTTTGAAAAAATATGGTGTGGATATAGTACAAGGTGAAGCTACAGAAATAATCGAGAACATTGGGAAAAAGCGGAAGAAGCCAGAAGTTGTATACACTAGGAATGAAGCTATCGAGTGCTTCCTGCAGCAGAAAACGGTTGAAGTTATGGCATGTGCAAAATTGTACAAAAGAGATTGCTTCGTAGGAATCGAGTACCCTAAAGGACAAATTAACGAGGATAATCTTACTACGTATAAAAATATATGGAGAGCAAATGCAATCGCTTGTATTCCGGAATATATTTATTTCTATCGTGTCAATGAAAACGGTATCATGAAATCAAATCTTTCAGCCAGAAGATTTGAAATATTGAGTTTTCAAGATGAGGTTGAAGCGTTTTTGGGAGCTGATGCGGTTGCATTTAAAAAGTCAATTGAGTATGCGGAAATGAGAATAGCAGTAAGATTAATCAATGATTGCATCATGGAACAAAAAGAAGTGGAATTCAACCATGAAATGGCATGTGCGAAGAAAGTAATAAAAGATTACTGCCCAGATAAGGCAGTTTGTGAAGTGAAGTATGGTTGTATTGTCTGGATGATAAAGAATAGTTATTGGCTGTACAGGACTATTGTAAGATGGTTGCGATAACAAGGAGATTTGGATGATTTGTTTTGCATATTCATTTTTTCTGGGATTTACACCACTCCTCCTATTATATTCTGTGATTGGAATAAATTCTGCCCCTCAGAGGTGGAGAAAATATTTGCCTTGGTTAATATTAGCAATCGGTATGATTTCATATGGGATGCAATCAAAAGCAGAAATAGATTTGGACCGATACTTTCAGGAGGCAACCGAAGTTGGAAGACTTCCGTTTTACGAAATATTCAGCTATAAGGGCAGCCACGGAGAGTACGAGGGACTCTGGGTTATTACCGTATTGTTTTGGATTGTAGGTCGCCTGGGAGTTGTGCACCTCTTACCGATGATAGCTGGATGTATCGTATACGGAGTGGCATTCTATATTACGTGTGATGTTGCAGAAGAATATAATGTGCAATCTACTATTCCAGCAGTGATTGCCATTCAAGGATGCATGTTGCCCTTCTTTAGTATTATATCAAACGTCCGAAATGTTACAGCATTTTCGTTGATTGTATTAGCAGTTTATCTGGATACAGTAAAGAAAAAAAGAAACCCGTTCGTTTTGATACTATATATTTTGCCTGTGTTTATACATAGTTCGGCGATTATTCTCGTTTTATTACGGATTGGTTTGTTGCTTACCGTAAAAGCAAAAGTACTTTTTTTGGCAATTGTAAGTTTGCTTCCAATATTGATAGATACGCTTTATACGTATATTGATTCTATTCCTTTTGGGGGGAGTTTTGGAGCTGTCCTTAGATTGTTAATTCTAAAAGGGTATTGGTATTTACATGATAAAAACGACTCAGTATGGGCGCGACAAGTTGGATCGAGTAAATACCAGCAGTTAAATCGGTTGGTAATGATAGCGTTTGCAGTATTTGTTATATATTTGATATGTTTTAAAACTTTCAAGCATATAAAAGAAAAACACAAGAAGATTGTTTCATATACATTTCTTCTTTCAATTTTAACACTTTCCTGCTCGTGGTTTACAACACCGCATTATTGGCGATTTTCTGCGGCAAGTGTGGTATCGATGGGGGCTGTTTTAGTTCCCCTTTTCATGGAAAAAAGGGCTGGGGAAAGTTCTTTGAAATTATCGAAGATTTTAGTATTCATCTTTGCAGTGCTTGGTGTTTTGCTTCAGATTTGGCCAATGCAGTACAACGTTGATTTTTCTGGATGGTTTGAAAATATCCTACTGAACAATTTCTATGTGATTGTATTCACAATCATCAGAGGGGCATTTTGTGCATAAAAAATTGGATGTTTCAATTTTTTCATAATTCATATCATAAAAAGGTGGAATAGGTTTGTGGAAAAATTACCGGGAAAACAATTGCAATGAAAAATAGTGGTTTGTTTTTCTAGAAAATAAAAAGGCGAGGGCTTCTGCTAGGAATGTGGAAACCTGATGAGGAAAGATGATATGCAAAATCGATATTCATATTTAGTAAAAAACACTGGAATTCTAGCAATTAGTAATTTTTCATCAAAAATTCTAGCATTTTTGCTTGTTCCACTGTATACAAGAGTATTAACAACGGAAGAATATGGGTCATATGATCTTATAAGCGCAACAATCCAATTGCTGATACCAATTTTTACAGTGAATATTTGTGAAGCAGTTGTTCGGTATTTAATGGATAAGAATATAGAAGAAAATGATGCTATAACCATTGGAGCAAAATATTGTTGTATAGGTTTGATTCTTTTTATTGTTGTTGCCATTTGTAATCAAATCACTGACCTCGTTCCTGTGTTGAATGACTATTTAATTATGACGATTGCATTGTTCTTTTCTACGGTGCTTTACCAATATACATCGTCGATTGCAAAAGGTCTTGAGAAGGTTACATGTATTGCCGTAGCCGGTATCATAAGTACGGTGGTAATGATATTCGGAAATATAGTGCTTCTTCTATATTTTAAGCTTGGCATTATAGGATTCTTCCTTTCAAGTATACTCAGTCAATTGATTCCAGCAGTGATACTTTTTTCCAATATGAATGTCTGGGGACACATTAATAGGAACTCAGCAAAACATGTACAGATTTCAATGACTAAGTATTCTGCACCGCTAATACTAAATTCAGTTGGGTGGTGGATGAATAACGCATTGGACCGTTATGCAGTAACATTTATATGTGGAGCGGCAGTTAATGGTATATTTTCTGTGGCATACAAGATTCCTACAATACTGGCAACAGTTCAACAAATTTTTATTCAAGCGTGGCAAATCTCTGCAATCAAAGAATACTCTAATGATTCAAAGCACTTTTACGGAGAGATGATGAATTTTATCAACATGACAATGGGAATAACGTGTATGAGTCTTATAGTCACAACGAAGTTGTTGGCGAGATTTTTATATGCAAATGAGTTTTACCAGGCATGGAAATATGTCCCGTTCCTGTTAGTGAGCGGTGTTATGAATTCTGTATCTGGGGTGCTTGGACCGATTTTGTGTGCAGACAAAAATTCAAAGATATTAGGAAAATCGACGTTCTATGGTGCAGGGGTAAATGTAGTTTTAAATATTACTTTGGTATATTCGATTGGTCCGCAAGGGGCCGCAATCGCAACACTCATTTCGAGTTTTGCGATATATTTGCTTAGAGATAGAGCTTTAATTGGAAAAATTGATCAGTCAAATAAAAACAAAATGCTTGTATCGTGGATTCTTCTGACAATACAAGCTTCAATAATGATTTATTGTGAAAGCTATAGTTTGCAAGTTATTGTAATAATCATCTATTTGAGCTTGTATTGTAGAGAATTGAAAAAGATATGCTACATTGCTGGTAGTTGCTTAAACAAGTACCTTCATAGCTGCAAATAATACGAGGTGTGAAAATGTATACTACTGTGTTTGGAAATGTTGGCTATTGCTTGATGAAATTGTTTGGTCTAGTCCCAATTAAAAAGAATAAAATAGTTTTTCAAAGTTTTTATGGAGCATATGAAAGCGATAATCCCAAATGCATCTATGATGCCATGAGAAAAAAATACCCTGATTATGACTTTGTGTGGCTTATGCAGGATAAAAATGTAAAAATAGAGGGTTGCCGTGTTGTGAAAAGCACATCTATAAAAGCTTTGTACGAACTTGCAACTGCAAAATGTTGGATAGATAACTCCCGAAAGCGAGAGTGGTGTGTAAAAAGAAAGGAACAATATTATGTCCAAACGTGGCATGCTGGAATTGGACTTAAAGCGGGTGAAAAAGCATGCGAAGATACATTGAGTAAAAAATATTTAGACTCAGCAATAAATGATTCGAAAATGGCTGACCTATTTCTTGCTAACTCTGACTGGCAAGAGAATTTATACAGAGAATACTTTTGGTATGATGGTGAAATATTGAAAAAAGGACTTCCAAAGGAAGATTTACTGTATAGAAATACAGGGAATCTCCATGAAAAAATATGTTCCTTTTACAGTGTCCCCACAGAAACGCATTTCATCTTATATGCACCTACATTTCGCGCAAATGGGAGCATGGAACCGTATGATATGAACTATAAAAACATTATTTCTGCTTTAAGTGAAGAAACTGGATGCAAGTGGAAAATTATTCTTAGGCTTCACCCAAATATCAGTAATGAAGATAGAACAATTGAATTTGACGAGGATATTCTTAACGGCACACAGTATTCTGAAATCAATGATTTGATTTTAGCAAGTGATTTCTTAATAACAGATTACTCTAGTTGTATGTTTGATGGAATGATCGCTGGCAAGAAAGTTTTGATTTATGCTAGTGATATTGCTGATTATGCAAAAGAGCGTGGATACCTTTTTGATTTGGAAAATCTACCATTTAGCGTTTCTACCACCACAAAAGAGCTCATAGATAACATCTGTTCATTTAATGAAAAAGAGTACACAAATAGGGTGGACATCTTCCGGGACTCGTTAGGACTTGTCCCTGGAGGAAATGCATCAGAAGATGTCGCTGGTTTTCTCATTGCGAAAATGAAATAAAATCCAGATACAAAATGTCAGACGTAAGAAAGGACATTAATATGGCTAATATTGCAATTTTGACCGCTGGTGGTATTGGTTCACGCACTCATCAGGATATTCCAAAGCAGTTTCTAAATGTTGATAATAAACCAATCATTATCTATACGTTGGAAGCCTTCCAGCAGCACCCTAATATTGATGAGATTTGTGTTGCTATTTTGGAAGGATGGGATCAAATCCTCTGGGCGTATGCAAAGCAATTTAATATAACGAAACTGAAGTATGTTGTAACAGGTGGTGCCACCGGTCAGGAATCGATTTTTAATGGACTAAAGGCGATTCAGCAAGACCACAAGGATGATGATGTTGTGATTGTCCACGATGGTAATCGTCCGATGATTAGTCAGGATATTATCACTGATAATCTTGTTAAACAAAAACAATATGGCTCAGCTGTAGCAGCAATTCCATGCACTGAGGTTGTTTTTGTTTCTGAAAATAAGATGGATTCGGACAAATCTATTCCACGCGAAAATCTTCAGAGAACGCAGACACCGCATTCTTATAGATTGAGCGATTTGTGGGATGCCCACATGAGGGCAAAAGAACTTGGCATTACGAACACGGCGGCTTCATGCTCGTTGATGGAAGCTCTGGGAAAGAAAACGTATTTTTCTAAGGGTTCAGAGAAAAACCTTAAAATCACGACAGTTGAGGATATTGAGATTTTCAAGGCTCTTTTGAGCGCCAAGAATGAGGAATGGATAAAATGAAAAATCTTGAAATGGAAGCGGTGAAACGAGTTGCATCACTACCATATGATTGGAGTAGGTTTAATAATAAGGTTCTACTGATTTCAGGGGGAACTGGTTTTATAGGGTCGTTTCTGATCAAAGTTTTACGCTATCGCGTAGATTGCTTCGGGAATAAAATCAAGGTGGTTTCACTTTCCCGAAGAGGAGGAGTGTCCGATGATTATTTGGAGAATTTGGCTGCCGACGTTTGCAACCCTATAGAATATACAGCTCCTGTGGATTTTATTCTTCATCTTGCATCCAACACGCATCCGAAACAGTATGCAGAAGATCCAATTGGAACGATTCTGACCAATATAGATGGATGTAACAACCTGCTGAGACTGGCAGTTGAGAAGAAGGCTCGTTTTTTACTTGCATCGAGTGTTGAAATATACGGTCAGGGCACCGAGAAACCAATGGACGAACACTATTGCGGATATATAGATTGCAATCAAGCAAGAGCTGGCTATAACGAAGCAAAGCGTACCTGTGAAGCATTGACACAATCTTATCGTCAACGGTTCGGAATCGATGCTGTCATTGTAAGACTTGCAAGAGTTTTTGGTCCGGACAAGAAAAAAGATACAAAGGCGATGAGCCAATTCATGGACAAAGCAGTCTTAGGTGATGAGATTGTGATGAAAAGCCATGGCGAACAACGCTACTCTTATGTTTATATTGCAGATGCAGTAAGCGGACTCATCAAAGTTCTTCTGGATGGAATAGACGGTGAGGCTTATAATATATCCGACGATGATGATGGAAAAACACTTCGAGGATATGCTGAGTATCTTGCGAGCCTTTCGGATCAGAAAGTGAAATTTGAAATCGAAGATAACTCAGCGGTGTCAAAGGCTACATTTGCCTTAATGGATACAACTAAACTGAAAGCCCTAGATTGGATACCGCTCTATACGGTATGCCAGGGCCTAAAGGAAACATATATAATCAAGCGACAAGAAAACGCTAATTAAGTATTTGCAAAAATTGGAGTGATGAGATGAAAACAGTAATAATGGCAGGCGGCAGGGGCACCCGGATTTCCTCTGTTGCCAGTGATATCCCCAAGCCGATGATAAAAATTGAAGGAAAGCCCGTTCTGGAACATGAGCTGGAGTGTCTGCGTGACCAAGGATTTACAGACATTATTTTGACCGTTTCTCATCTCGGAAACATCATCATGGACTATTTTGGAGATGGCTCAGGCGTATCTCCGGCAACAGGAAAGCCTTTCGGTGTTCATATAGAATACTATTTTGAGAAGGAACCGCTGGGTAATGCCGGTGCACTTTTCAAAATCAATGATAAGCTGGATTCGGACATCCTTCTTTTGAATGCTGATGCTGTGTTCGATGTGGATTTCAATCGGTTCGTTGCATTTCATAAACAGCATGGCGGTTTGGTTACTCTATTCACGCATCCCAATAGCCATCCTTATGACAGCGGACTCATTATTGCTGATAAAAATGGGGCTGTTGAGCAATGGCTAGCTAAGGAAGATGAACGTCCGGAATACTATCGTAATCGTGTCAATGCTGGACTTCATGTTATCAATCCGAGCATTTTAGATCATTCGGGGATTGATGCGGACAAGGTTGGCGCTGTGGGAGAAAATGGGAAACCCATCAAGGTTGACTTGGATCGGCAGCTCCTTAAGCCGTTGGCCGGAACCGGAAAGATGTTCTGCTACGATAGTCCTGAATATGTGAAGGATATGGGGACACCCGAACGCTATTACTCTGTATGCGAGGATTACAAGACTGGTCACGTTTCCGGTAAGAATCTGAAGAACAAGCAGAAAGCGGTGTTCCTTGATCGGGACGGCACCATCAATAAATATGTGGGGTTTCTTCGGAACATAGACGAGTTTGAACTGGTGGACGGCGTTGCGGATGCAATCAAAAAAATCAATACATCCGGTTATTTGGCAATTGTTGTTACGAATCAGCCTGTGATTGCCCGTAGTGAAGTGTCCTTTGAAGAACTTGAAGAGATTCACAACAAAATGGAGACACTTCTAGGCAAAGAGGGCGCATATCTGGATGCAATCTACTTCTGCCCGCACCATCCGCACAAGGGATATGAAGGGGAGCGCCCAGAACTGAAGTTTGACTGTGATTGCCGCAAACCGAAACCCGGAATGCTGCTGAATGCAGCACGAAACTTTAACATTGACCTATCACAGTCTTGGATGATTGGCGATGGGGAAAATGATATCAAGGCGGGTCAGAATGCCGGATGTCAGACTGCTTTGATTGGCGCTGAGTCTTGCGGGCAAACTGTGACGGTATCGTCTTTGAAGGACTTTGTAGAACAGTACCTGAAATAAGAGGGGGAGTACGACTATGCGCGAACTTGATAACCGACTGATGAGACATATCGACCTGTTGGTAGAACGATACCCTTCTTTAGAATCGGCGAAGAATGATATTGTTGCCGCATACCTTTTGCTGGAGGAGTCCTATGAGAACGGTGGTAAGCTTCTTGTGGCCGGCAATGGTGGTTCTGCAGCAGATGCGGAGCATATTGTTGGTGAACTGATGAAGGGTTTCAAACTGCCTCGTAAGCCTGAAGCAGATTTCGCAGAAAAGCTGGTTGAAGAAAATCAGGAGCTTGGTTCTGTTTTGGCAGAAAATCTGCAGGGGGCACTTCCTGCAATTGCACTGGATGGTCATCCTGCCCTGTCCACGGCCTATATGAATGACTGTGAACCACTACTCTGCTTCGCGCAGCAGGTTAATGGTTACGGAAAATTGGGAGATGTGTTCCTTGGCATTTCCACGAGCGGAAACAGCAAAAACGTCCTTTATGCGGCAACGACAGCTCATGCCAAAGGAATGAAAGTCATCGGTTTGACGGGCGCAAAAGATAGCAAGCTGAAGGATATGAGTGATGTTTGCATCAAAGCACCGCAGACGGAGACATACATGATCCAGGAACTGCATCTGCCGATATACCATTGTCTGTGCCTGATGTTGGAAGATAAGTTTTTTGCAACGATTTGATTTTGCGCCATGCCAACGCATGGCTACGCCGCCCAAAGATGCTGCCTCTACGTGGCGGACGGCAGGCAACGAGATTTCCTCTCGGCTAAAGCATATATTCGTTAAATCACTCTTTGGATGAGGACACAATTGCATAATGGGAAAGTATTTTGGAACCGATGGCTTCCGTGGCGAAGCCGGAATCACGCTGACCGCTGACCACGCCTACAAGGTCGGCCGTTTTCTGGGCTGGTACTACAACGCCCTGCGCGAGCGCAACGGCAACAACGAGCCTGCCCGCATCGTCATTGGCAAGGATACCCGCCGCAGCTCTTATATGTTCGAGTACAGCCTGGTCGCAGGTCTGACCGCTTCCGGTGCAGATGCCTACCTGCTCCATGTCACTACCACCCCTTCTGTGGCTTACATCGCCCGCGTGGACGACTTCGACTGTGGCATCATGATTTCTGCCAGCCATAATCCCTACTACGATAACGGCATCAAGCTGATCGACTGCTATGGTGAGAAGATGCCGGAGGAGATCTTGCTGTTAGTCGAGGATTACATCGACGGCAAGCTCAATGTTTTCGATAAGGAGTGGCCGGAGCTGCCTTTCGCTCACCGGGAACACATTGGCTGCACGGTGGACTATGTGTCCGGCCGCAACCGCTATATGGGCTACCTGATCAGCCTCGGTATCTACTCCTTCAAGGGTGTCAAGGTTGGTCTGGACTGCGCCAACGGTGCAAGCTGGAATATTGCTAAGTCTGTGTTTGATGCGCTGGGTGCCGATACCTATGTCATCAATGCACAGCCGAACGGTCTGAACATCAACAACAATGCCGGCTCTACCCATATTGAGGGTCTGCAGAAGTTCGTGGTAGAGAAGGGTCTGGATATTGGTTTCGCCTATGACGGCGATGCTGACCGTTGCCTGTGTGTGGATGAAAAGGGTAATGTCATCACTGGTGATCATATCCTGTACATCTACGGCTGCTACATGAAGGAACGTGGCAAGCTGCTGACCAATACCGTCGTTACCACGGTTATGTCCAACTTCGGTCTGTACAAGGCTTTTGATGAGAAGGGCATCGGCTATGCAAAGACCGCTGTGGGCGACAAGTACGTCTATGAGTACATGGCGAAGAACGGCTGCCGTATTGGCGGTGAGCAGAGTGGTCATATCATCTTCTCTAAGTACGCTAGCACCGGTGACGGTATTCTGACCAGTCTCAAGATGATGGAAGTCATGCTGGCGAAGAAGATGCCCATGAGCAAGCTGGCTGAGCCCCTGAAAATCTACCCGCAGGTGCTGGAGAACGTCCATGTGACCGACAAGAAGGCTGCACAGAACGACGAAGCAGTGCAGGCAGCAGTCAAGGCTGTGGCCGAGGCACTGGGTGACACCGGTCGTATCCTTGTCCGTGAGTCCGGCACTGAGCCTGTCGTGCGTGTGATGGTGGAAGCACCTGACCATGACACCTGCCAGAAGTATGTGACACAGGTTGTGGAGACTATCAAGAGTCGGGGTTATGGAGTTTGAGTGCAAGCCTAAAACGAGAATGTGGAATGCTGCTGATTGTATCTATTATCCTTCTTTCCATCTTGGCACTGTTGCCAGATGCCGATGTAGACCACGATGCAGGATACACTGCCTCAGAATTGAGTATCCGAGAAACCATAGATGGAAGTGTGATCAGCACAAGCCATGTGAATCCTGATGGGGTAATCACAGATGCCATTGATATGGGCTATGCAACCGTGTGCAGAATGCAGGATGATGACGATCGAGTTGTAGAGGAACGTTATCTTGATGCAAACGGATACCCTGTGGCAAGGTATGAAAATTTTCATGGATTATCGTATGGATACGATGAAACGAGTACGGTGATCACATATCTTGATGTCGAAGGTAATCCAATAATACGTAGTGACGGATATTCTACTATTGTCAGAACGCAGGTTGACGGCAGGGCTTATGACGATTTCTTCTATGATTTGAATGGACAGCAGGTACAGTGCTCCGGCGGATACTATGGGCTTCGTCGTGGGTATAAAGCTGAAGGTCAGAACATTAGCCTTGCCTTCCTCGATAAAGACGGTCGTGCGGTATGTACTTTATCTGGATATGCGATTATGACATATCAGCGTGATATGAATGGTACCGTTGTCGGGAAACAGTATTTCGATACAGATGGCAATCCAAAGGCATTGTCTAAAGGGCAGTACGGCATCAAACGTAGTGGCAAGGCAAACATTCTGCTTGACAGAAACGGTAACGTTATGCCGTGTGTGGACAACCTTCTGAATGGCTTCCCGTGTATGGTAGTTGTTTTGGGTTGCGTTGTCTGCTTGCTGATGATTGCTCTTCCAAAGAGTTTGAGCGTGGTACGGACGGTTGTTTATATAGCTTTTATTCTTTATGAAAACTGATGTTTCGGGAGTCAGGGGATGCAAGAACGAACTTTGTCCTCTTTTCCTATGCTGGGAAGTTTTTGAAAGAGCAATCTGTGAGAGTGGGGGACATCAATAACATCTGGCTGCTTATTCCACTTGGAACGGGGCTGTATAGGTGGTTTCAGAAAAAGTGGGTGCTGTTGATTCCCTTCGTGATGTCTGTGGCAATTGAAACCACCCAGTATATTACGGGACTTGGCATCGCAGAGTTCGATGATGTGTTCGGTAATACGATGGGCGGGTGGATTGGCATTTTGGTGGCATACATCATAATGATGTGGCGTAGCGAGATGGTTAATCATCATCTTCCACGCCGTCCCATCCTATGAAGATTTCCTCTGCATCATCCAGTTTTGACCAGTCGAGATACTGTCCACATCGATGGCAGTACCCTTGGTATTCTCGCTCTATGCAGACATCGCACCTTGGACAGACGGAGAATATGTTTTTATCTCGATAGATGCGTACTGCGGTTACAGTTTTGGGTAGACGGTATGTAGGGGAGAGCAGCAGATCAAGGATGACGTGGGCAAGAGTTGGTTTTACTGGATAGTCCATCCATTCCTCATCGTCAAAATCCAAATCATCTTCTTGTGAAACAGCATCGATTTTATGAAGGTAAGCACCTATTTTCGAGGAAATAGTTTTAAGAACTGCAAATTTTCTGAGCTGTGTTTTCGTTGTAATCACCTCTGCATTTAAGCATAGATGATTATTTGACTGCGGTGTTGTATATTTGCTTGCAATTCTTGAAAAACGCCGGTTTTTAGTATAATATAAGGCTGTGGGAGACTTCCCACAGCTTTGCCGCTCGAAACTTTGCACACCCCTACGCGGTGAGCGGTAGACAACACAAGAGATTGTGGCTAAGAGGCAGAGGCTTTTTTTTTTCAAAAAGGGAGAATACTGTATGGCTATTTATACGGCGTGGGAAATAGAACGCATTAACAGTGAGCATGAGCCAAAACTGGACTTGAAAATTGCGAGATATATTAGCTGCAATAAATTGGAGTCAATGCTTTCTTCCAATACATTGTTCTTTTGTAATGCGTTCAATTTTGAAGACAAATATAAAGGTGAGATTCCTTCATCGTTTTTTGAAGGATGGAGCAAAGAATCTGAGGAGAACTATCGGCAGTTCAACATTCTAAAGAACAAAGTCTATGTGCCATATGTTTCATGCTGGACTCCTTACCAACCGGGAAATAAAAAAATGTGAGCAGAGTATGCAGGTGAAGATGAAAATAAGGACGGTGTCTGCATTGTAATGACTGTGCGTCAATTAGTGATATGTGCAGCAGCTAGAGGTGGGCGTGTTTATCAAATTCATTATCTGAATGAGGATGGAAATCTGGGGACGGGAGATATCCCATTCTATATCCCAAATGACGAAGAGCGAAAGCAGTTTGATCTCCCACATGCGATGAGAGTTTTCCATGCTTTGAAAAAGCACGAATTTGAAAAGGAAAACGAAATTAGAGCTATAATTTATAAGCGTGAGAAGGAGGCAGGGCTGGAAGTTCCGTTTAAGTTTAACTTGTTCGTTGAGAGCATCATTTTGAATCCGCTGGCAACAGCAGAACAAAGCAATGCTATTCAACAACTGGCGGACAAGTACTCTGTGTCAAAAATAGTTAAGAGCGAATCTTCTTTATGATAGACATCGAGTGGATGCCGCTGTTATACTAACATCAAATCTTACATATTCTTTCGGGAGGCATCATCCTATGGCCAGAACCAAAGGCAGCAAGAACCGATCCGACTCTGCATCTCAGATTGCCGAGAAACAGTCTGCGATCGTCTCTCTCAACGATGAGATTTCTTCTATCACTGCCAATATCGATTCTCTGAAAGCCGACCCAAAAGCTAAGAAATCCGAACTGAAGTCCGCCGAGAAAGAGGTAGCCAAGCTAGAGGCCAAGAAAGCCAAAACAAATCAGAAGGCATCCGAAGAAGCAAAAAAAGTCAGAAGCCGAAGCGGTGGTCAAGAAATTTCTGGCTGACGGCATGAGTGCTGATGAGGTTCTTGAGAAAGTGAAATAATTTAAAGAAGACTCTGTGAAAAAAGGGGGAGAGATGGGAACCACATCAATGGAAGAAATCGTCAAGTTCTTAAAAGAAGCTGAAACTTATTATCTGGCAACTGTGGAAGGCGACCAGCCGAGAGTTCGTCCGTCTGGCACAGCACATATTTTTAAAGGGAAGCTGTACATCCAGACTGGAAAGAAAAAGGATGTCTCCAGGCAGCTCCATGCCAACCCGAAGGCGGAGCTGTGTGCATTCAAAGGTGGCGAGTGGATTCGTGTCGCTGGTGAGTTGGCAGAAGATGACCGCATTGAAGCACGCCAGTCCATGCTGGATGCTTATCCGGGGCTGAAGAAAATGTATGCTGCAGACGATGGTAACACTGAGGTGTTCTATTTCAAGAACGGTGTGGCAACCATCTCTGCTTTCACCCACGAACAGAAGGTAATCAAGTTTTAACGCAATGCTGTGTGGACACCAGACTTCAGGAGCTCATACGGCTATTTTTAGAGGTCGTTATATAAGGATGTGATGGTATCCATACCTATCCCCATCACATCCTTGTATCCCCCTTCCCGGCGGAGATCCACAATTCCTGCATCTTCCTACACATGTCTCCAAAATCACTCCGGGCAAATTTTAATGTTCCTAAAATGGTGCTGCTCGAAGAAAAATCGCCCCCACTTCCCCGTTGTCACAACTGACCTCTCAGCGAATGCCTCATCAATCCTCCATCTCAAAGTATAACCTCTTCCACCCCTTCTCTAATTATAAAAGTCCCATTTATCGTCTCGCAAAAATGTGCGACAAAAATGCGACAACTCAAGAATCCACGGGCGTTCCATCAATCACATAGCAGCGCAAAATGCACTAATTGCCGTATATTTCTTCGCAATTAAGGGCACAAAAATCTATCCGCTCAATGATTTTAATCAGAGGGCCAGGGATTCGAGTTCCCTCGAGCGCACCAAAGGAAAACCCACGATTGACCGTTGAAAAAGCGGTGTAAATCGTGGGCTTTGCTGTTTTTATATACTGAAAATTGGCCGGAAAATGCGACAAATCTGAAAATTTTTGTAGTAAATACCCCCAATACTGGACACCCAGTATTGGGGGTATTTATCATTTTGCAGCGGCCCCGCTGCTTTCGGGTGTTATACCCGAACAGGAGAAATAGGAGGAGATCTCTTGGGCGGTTGTGGATCAGATGACCGGGCCAAGAGTGTAAATATCGATGGAACTGTGATAGCCGAGGGTCTCATTTTTGGTCTGCTTGCCGGAGAGCAGGTCGAGAATGGCGGAAAAGGCCTCCTCGCCTACCTCCTCGATGCTCTTTTCGCCGGTGATGATACGGCCGGCGTTGATATCCATATCGTGCGACATCCGCTCGTAGGTGTTGGGGTTGCCGCACACTTTCAGGACGGGCATGGTAGGAAAGCCCTGCGGCGCGCCGCGGCCGGTGGAGAACATCATAAACTGTGCACCGGTGGCGGCCATGCCGGTCAGGATCTCCGGCTCGCGGCCCGGTGTGTCCTTGATCCAGAGTCCCTTGCGCTGGCCGATGGTCTCGGGGTACTCCATGACGCCCTGAATGGGACGGGTGCCGCTTTTTACGATGGCACCAAGGCTTTTTTCCTCGATGGAGGACAGACCGCCCTCGATGTTGCCCGGGGTGGGCTGGCCCTTGCGCATATCGCAGCCGAGACTTCGGGCACGCGCTTCCATCCGGTTTACGATCTCATAAATTTTGTCGCTTACTTCCGGATTGACCGCACGGCGGGCCAGCAGATGCTCGCCGCCCAGAAACTCCGTCGTCTCGCCAAACACGACCGTCGCACCGAGATCCACCAGCTTGTCGGCCACATAGCCCACGACGCAGTTGGAGGCCATGCCGGAGGTGGTGTCCGAAGCGCCGCATTTGATGGCCATGGTGATGTGGTCGATGCTGACAGGCTGGCGTTGGATACCGCTGACGAGCATTACCAGCTCCTGCGCGGCATCGATACCGGCCTTGATGGCGGCGCTGACACCGCCCAGTTCCTGAATGCGGATGATGCGGACGGGTTTCCCCGTCTTGCGGATCTCAGCGGTCAGCCGCTCGTGGTCGGTGCCCTCGCAGCCGAGGCTCACCACCAAGACCGCTGCCACATTGGGGCTTTTGCCCAGCGAGATGAGCGTTTCGGTGACACGGTCGAGGTCAGGCGGAAGCTGGCAGCAGCCTTGGTGGTGGAAGTAGCCCACTGTCCCGGCTACCTGCCGCACGATGGCAGAGGCCACGTCTCCGGCACAGGTCACGCTGGGCATGACGGCCACATGGTTCCGACATCCGACCTGTCCATCCGGGCGGACATATCCCATAAATTCATACGCCATGATAATTTCCCTCCCGTTTTGGCAGGTCGCCCCGGCCGCGCAGGCTGTCGAGGTTCTGGATATGGACATGATCGCCTTTTTTGATGTTCTGGGTGGCGATGCCGATTTCTTCGCCGTATTTGAAGATCAGCTCGCCCAGCTTGATGTCGCGGACGGCAATCTTGTGCCCATAGGGAATCTCGCCGTGGACCGTGAGCGTCTCGACAAAGCCTTTCTTATCGCTCAGCTCCACCTCGCTCCCATTGTGGATGCCGTTGGCAAAGATCGTTGCGACGTTGTCTCTGTCGTTTACTTTCAGAGCAATTCGGGATCCATCCATTGTCATCTACTCCTTTCAGGATACCGCCAGCACGGCGACGCCGTCCGGGATGACGACGACCTTTGCATCCGGCCCCTTCATCTCGTAGGCGATGGCAAGCGCTTTATCGGGGGTCGAGGCGGGTATCATATTGGCTTTGCGGACCAGCTCGTGGTCCAGATAGGTCGTGACTAAAATCACCTTGTGCTTTTTCAGGATGCGGGCATAGATCTGGGGACACCACTGTTCCGGGATGGTCTTATCTGGGGAGATCTGCGAGAGATAAGCCTCAATCTCTTCCGGGGTGCCCAAGGTGATGAGCTTTTCGAAATTGGTGCCGCCCATGCCGTCGATGCAGGAGCAGCACATGATGATGACGCCGCTCTCCGCACAGCAGGCTTCGGCTGTGGCGACGGCCTTGGGAGACTGATAGAGGTTCTGGTCCAGCGGGTAGCCGCCGTTGGAGGTGACGACGATGTCGCCTTTTACGACGGGACACTGAGACTGCTCACGGATAAAGGCGACGCCCGCAGCATGGGCCTCCTCCAAGTCGCCGGCAAAGGCAGCTACGACATTCTTTTTTTCGCCCAAGGCCACATTCAGGATGAACTGCACATTGACCCGGCGGGCAGCGGCGATCATGTCCTCGTGGATGGGGTTGTGCTCGAGGACGCCTGTCTTGGCCCATGGGCTGGAGATGGCTTTAAAAGAGTGGTTCTCATTAACCGTCTTTTCCGCGCAGATGCCCGGCAGGATGCTCTTGCGTCCGCCCGAAAAGCCTGCAAAGAAATGCGGTTCGATGAAGCCCTCCGTCACCAGCAGGTCGCACTCGGCAGCGAGGCGGTTCACATAGAAGCCGGCACCCGAGGGCAGGGTGCCCAGATCGACAAAATCTGCTTCGCAGAACGCATTGTTCACCGCGATGTGCTCCTGATCGACGATCGGGTCGCCGAACATCCGGCGCTGCTCCTCTTCGGTCGTCGGGCGGTGCAGGCCGGTGGCAATCAGAATGGTAATGTCGGCGTCCGGCTGTCCGGCCCGTATCTCGGCCAGCAGCAGCGGCAGGGTGAGCCTGCTGGGAACGGCGCGGGTGTGATCCGATGTGACCAGAACGACCTTCTTTTTGCCTTTTGCCAGCTCGCGCAGGCGGGGCGTCCCAATGGGATGCTCCAGTGCCTCCTGCACGATGGCGGCTTCCGGCTGGCCGGGGTCATACTCATGCATCCGGGCCGTCAGGACGGCGGACAGATTCTTCTCTTCCACATGCAAAGGGAGTGTCTCGCGGCAATAGGGGATATGGATTTCTCTCAAGATGCTCTCTCCTCTCTTTGACGGAGTTTCCCTGAACAGGCAGAAGACCGACCGTTTTTACGGCCGGTCTTCTGCCAGATGAGTTGCCCAAGGAGAAACACAAGACGATGGAAAAACGGGAAGGTATTTATTGGAGAGCGGGGATGAAATCGGTGACTTCGGTGTGCATCAGGGCAGTCTCGATGGCAAAGTCAGACAGCTCCTGACCCAGACCCGGGCGATCGGGGATGAGATACTTGCCGTTGACGGGCTGCATATCGTACTTGCCCAGCTTGTTGATGCACTCCTGCGTGGTGCGGAAGTGGTGCTCGTGGATGCCGAAGTTGGGGATGGCGGCCTCCAGCTGGATGGAAGCTGCGTTGGTGATGACCGCACCGGCCACATGGACCTGCACGCGGGCGTCAAAGACGTGTGCCATGTCGGCAATCTTCTTCAGCTCGGTGATGCCGCCGCAGTTGCAGGCGTCGGGCTGGATGAGCTGGATGGAGCTGTCTTTGAGGAAGTTGTAGTAGCCCCAGCGGGAGTAGATGCGCTCACCGGCGGCCAGAGGCGTGCGGATGCGCTGGCGCAGCTCCTTCATCATGTCGGGGTTCAGCATGGTGACAGGCTCCTCGTAAGCCATCATATCGTACTTGTCGCACAGCTCGCCGATGCGGATGGCAGAGGTCAGGTCGGTCTGGCAGTGGTTCTCGACGATGATGTCAACATCGGGGAACTCTTCGCGGATGGCAGCCATGCGGCTCTCGATCCGCTTATAGAGCGAACGGTCGGGGAAGCCTTCCTTGGACAGGTGAGGGATTTTCTTGGCGTTCTCGTCGTAGGTGGTGAAGTCGATCTTCACTGCGTCGTAGCCCTCGCTGACAGCGTGGCGGACGATGCCCACATACTCCTTGTCGGAGCCCCAGGGGCCGATCTTGGTGGTCCAGCCGAACTGCAGCTGACTTGCGTAGCAGCGCAGCTCGTCACGGCACTTGCCGCCCAGCAGCTGGTAGATGGGCACGCCCAGAGCCTTGCCCTTGATGTCCCACAGTGCGATGTCCAGAGCGGACATACCGGAGAAGACGACCACGCCGCCGCCCTGACCCCAGAAGGTGCCCTTCAGGATGGTCTCCCAAATCAGCTCGGTGTTCATGGGGTCCATGCCGATGATATGGTGGGCCATGTCGATGATCATGCCATACGCTGCGGTATAACCGGTGCCGTAAGCGACACCCGCTTCGCCGTCGCCGTAGATGCCTTCATCGGTATAGACGCGGCAACAGATCGGATAACGGGCGCCGCGCTGTTCGCCGGCATCCAGAACCCAGACGTCTACTTTCGTAATCTTCATGGTGCATTACTCCTTTTTATGATCTCTGCTCTTGTGGATAGCAGTTTGTTCCGCTCACTGGATCGTGACGCGGTCGCAGTTCCTGAAGGCCACTTCGCTCAGCTCGTTGCCCAGACCTGGCAAATCGGGGACGGAGAACTTGCCGTTCACCGGCTGGTAATCGTGGATGCACAGCTCCTTGTTGTACGGGCTGAGGGCGTAGGTGTGATGCTCGTGGATGACGAAGTTCGGGATGGCGCATTCCAGATGCAGGGCTGCCGCCGTGGACAGGGGGCTGCCGCAGGCATGGACCTGAACGCCGACATCGAAGACATGGGCCATATCGCAGATCTTCTTGATCTCGGTGATGCCGCCACAGGTGCCAACGTCCGGCTGGATGACCTGAATGGCATTCTGCTTGAAGTACTCGATGTACTGCCAGCGGGTATAGATGCGCTCACCGTTTGCGATAGGCAGGCCCGTTTCGTCATGGACGAACTTGGATAGCTGGGGAGTGGGGGTGGAAGGCTCTTCGAAGTAGAAGATGTTGTACTTCTTGACCAGATTGCCCAGCTGGGCGGCGGACTGGGAATCCGTAAAGGAATGGTTCTCGATGATGAGATCCACATCGGGGCCGATGGCCTCGCGGACCGCTTTTACGCGGGCCTCGTACATCTGCAGATATTCCGGGCTGAGCAGGCCGAGGCGGTCGTTGTCGTTGAAGTTGCCCTCGCCCGGCTTGAAGGTGAAGAAGTCGATCTTGATGGCGTCGTAGCCCTCGGCCACAGCCTTCTTGGCCTCGCGGGCGTAGTCGTCCGGGGTGCGCTGGGGGATGATGTCGGGGCCCCAGCTGAACTGCAGCTGGCTGGCGTAGGTGCGCAGCTTTTCGCGGCGCTTACCGCCCAGCAGCTCGTAGATGGGGGCGTTGTAGTACTTGCCCTTGATGTCCCAGAGCGCAATGTCGATGGCCGAGATTCCGGCGAAGATCACAGGGCCGCCATTCTGGCCCCAGAAGGTGGTGCGGTACAGCTTGTCCCAGATGACCTCATGCTGCAGCGGGTCCATGCCGATGATGAGCTTGGCAAAGTTCTGTACGATGCCGAACGCTGCGATCTGGGACTCGCCGTAGGCCAGAGCGGCTTCACCGTCGCCGTAGATGCCTTCGTCGGTGTAGATGCGGCAGACGATGGGGCGCCAGTGGCCGTTTTTCAGATCGGTTTTCAGATGCAGGACGTCAACCTTTGTGATTTTCATAGAGCGAAGCTCCTTTCATAGACCGGATCAACCGAATGTGAGGGACCAATCACCCAGAACACCGAGAGAGATGGCTGGGACAAAGGACACGATGAAGAACGCTACGATGAGGCCGATGAGGAACGGCATAAACGCCTTGACGATTTTGTCGATGCTGAGTCCTGTCATGGAGGAACCGACGAACAGGTTCAGTGCGACAGGCGGGGTGACGAATGCGATGGCCAGAGCCAGCGTCATGATGATGCCGAAGTGGATGGGATCGATGCCGACCTGAGTGACGACAGCCAGCAGGGTGGGGGCCAGAATGACGATGGCGGGGGTGGTCTGGACGAACATACCGACGATGAACATGATGACGAAGATCATGCACAGGACGATGTAGGGGTTGGTGGAGATGCTGAACATTAAGTTGGCAATAATCTTGGTGATGTTCAGGTAGGCGAAGACCTGACCGGTGGCCTTGGAGGGGGCCATGACGAACATGGTACCGGCGATAAAGGCAGCGTTGTCGCGGAAGATGGCCCACAGCTTCTCCAGCTTCAGCTCTCTGTGAACGAACAGGCCGATGACGATGCCATAGACAGACGCCACGACGGCAGCTTCGGTAGCGGTGAAGATGCCGGAGTAGATGCCGCCCAGAATGATGACGGGCATGATGAGCGCCCACTTGGCGTCCCAGAAGCTGGAAGCAATGTTTTTCAGCTCCAGCTTGGTGTCGCCCTTGATGCCCCAGCGCTTGCACATGACGTAGTTGATGAGCATGAGCAGACCGCCGACGACGAAGGCGGGGCCGAGGCCGGCCATGAACAGCTTGCCGACCGACACGTTGCAGGTGACGCCGTACAGGACCATCGGGTAGCTGGGAGGAACGATGACGCCCAGACCGCCTGCACAGCAGGTAAGGCCGGTGGCGTAGTATTTGTTATAGCCGTTGGAGACCATCATGGGGATCATGATGGAGCCGATGGCGGCGACCGTTGCAGGGGCAGAGCCGGAAACTGCACCGAAGAACATACAGGCGATGACAGTGACCATGCCCAGAGAGCCGGTGATGCCGCCGACCAGAGAGTTTGCAAAGCGCACCAGACGCTTCGACAAACCGCCGGTCTCCATGATGGTGCCGCAGATCATAAAGAAGGGGAGCGCCAGATTGGTAAAGCTTGCAACACCGCCGTACAGGGTCTGGGCGATGAAGTTGGTGGTAGTGACCGGATTCATGCCGATCAGAACGAGCATTGCGATGTAGATGGAGACGGCAATGGGAACACCCAGAAACATCAGACCAAACATCACAAGAAACATAATGCCAGTTGCCATTATTTGGTGCCTCCCTTCTCATTCATCGCTGCTTTCTTTGCGTTCCACTCGCGCTCGCAGGCGTCCAGATCCATGGAGGGCTTGGAGGTGCCGAGGTTCTCCTCGCTCTCCTTGGCCAGCTTGATGGTGTCCTGGATCAGGCGGATCACTGTGAGCAGCAGGCTGATGGGAATGATGATGTACACCAGCTGCTGGGGGATTTTCAGCATCGTGGTCTTGCTGGTGCCCAGAAGCTTGATGACGTTGAACATGATGACGCTGATATACACGTTGAAGAGGGCGAAAATCACGTTGGAGATGATGAGCATGACCTTCTTCACCTTGAAGGGCATCATGTCCAGAAGGAAATCGATGCGCAGGTGCTTGCGGTAGGTAACAGCCGCAGAGATCGCCAGATAGATCATCCAGACGAACATGATGGTGGCAAACTCCTCCATCCATGTCCAAGAATGATGCAGAATAAACCGACTGAACACCTGAAGCGTGAGCATTGCTGTCAGTACAATGAAGCAAAGCGTCGCCAGATACAGCTCGATGTTATTCAGGAATGTTTTTAAATCAAACTTTCCGTTTTTCATGTATGTATCTCCTTACGAACCTTAGCATTGCAGTGGAACATTCGTTTTCCGGGGCGGCTTATTTCTTGCCTGCCTCGTAGGCCTCCACGAAGGAGATCAGGGCGTTGTAGGCGTCGGTACCCATCTGTTTCTCGACCATGGGCCAGATGGGTCCCTTGACCTTGTCCTGGAACGCCTTCAGCTCATCGTCGGTCAGGTAGATGACCTTCGTACCGGCGTCGTCCTCGACCTTCTGGATAAAGCCGTCGGCCAGCTCTGCGGTGTGCTTGCGGCCTTCGTTCTGGGCTTCGACCATGACGTCGCGGATGAGCTGCTGGTCGTCTGCGGAAAGCTGGTTCCAGATGACGGGACTGATGGCCGGGATGGTGGCGGTGAAGTTGTGGTTGGTCATGACCATGTAGTTCTGCAGCTCGTAGACCTTGGAGGAGACGATGTTGGACGGGGGGTTCTCCTGTGCATCCACCATGCCCTGCTGCAGAGCGGTGTACAACTCGGAGTATGCAACGGGGGTCACGGCGCAGCCCAGAGCTTCCCAAGTGGCAGTCTGGATGGGGTCGGGCATGACGCGGATCTTAACGCCCTTCAGGTCGTCGGGCGTGTGGACCTCGTTGTTGCAGGTCAGTTCCCGGAAACCGATGTCGAAGAAGGCCAGAGGAATGGTGGTGGTGTCCTCCTGCGCCTTCTGCAGCCAGCTCTGGCCGACCTCGGAGTCCAGAACAGCATACGCCTCGTCGTAGTTCAGGTAGAGGTAGGGCATATTCAGGCCGGCGAATGCGGAGGTGTAGTCGCCCCAAGAACCGCAGTTCAGGATGCCGATGTCGAATGCGCCGTTCTGCAGGCCGCCGATGTACTCCTGGGTGGAGGAAGCAATCTGACCGTCGGGGAATATCTGTGCGGTGATACGGCCATCGGTGCGGGCAGAGATCTGGTTGACGAAATAGAGCGTCGAGATGCCCAGAGCCGTGGTGCCGTCGCCGTCAAACTCGACCGTGGGAGAAGAAGAGGCGATGCGGAGGTTGATAGACTGGCCGGAAGCTGCGCCGCCGCCAGCTGCGGAGGTGGAGGTGGTGCCGCCGCTGCTGCCGCCGCAGGCCGACAGAAGACCTGCGGCACTCGCTGCTGCTACGACGGTCAGGAATTCACGACGAGAGATCTTTTTCATAATGAGTCTCCTTTCTTTTCTGTGCGTAGATCCGTTTTTTTGCAAACAAGCATTTCTTCGCGATCGCTCGGTGCGGGCCACTTGCTTTGTTTTGGTACAACTGCTATACTAGTCATAATCGACGATCTTCGTGCAGGGAAGGGGCCGGTGTACAGAGCTGAACTTGTTTGTGTTTCTGTTCTTATTATAGAGGGGTTTTCCGGTTCCGTCCAACATCTGTTTTGTCCCGATTCATAACTTTCGGTAGTAATTTTCATAAAGCGTTTAAAATTTTGTGGAAGATGCTCAAATACGCGCCAAGCGAAAACAGAAAGAACGATGGGAGGATGTTCGATGAATTTTCAATCCTTGGTCTATTTCAAGACCGTTGCAGAGCTGCAACACTACACAAAGGCCGCCAGCACCCTTTTCATTACCCAGCCGGCTCTGTCCAAGGCAATCCACAACCTGGAGGTCGAGCTGGGCGTGACGCTGTTCCAGAAGGAGGGCAGAAATGTCACGCTGACGCCCAGCGGTGCGATCTTTTACGAGTACGTCAAGCGTGCGGTGGATGAGATCAACAATGGCATGAAAGCTGTGCAGCATCGTGCCGATGTGGAGCGGAATATCATCTTTGTCTCGGCGCTTTTTTCCAACTATACCGAGTTCCTGCCGGAGAAGATCGCACAGTTCCGCAAGATGAACTCCACCTACCGCTTCCGCATCGAGTACAAATATACCTCTATCATCGTGAACGATGTCCTGCAGGGGAACAGTGAGCTGGGCCTGTGCAGCAACCTGAGTCCGGATGACCCGGTGCTCTGCTCGCTGAACCGGCATGTGATCCACAAAGAGCCGGTCGGACTTATCGTTGGCAAAAATCACCCCTTTGCGCACCGAAGCTCTGTTTCCGTCGAAGACCTGCGCGACGAGCGCTTTATCGTCTACATCCGCAGCTTCCGCGGAACGAACCAGATGCTGTATGACTTGTGCTCGCCCTATGGCTTTGAGCCGAACATCGCAATGGAGGCATACAACGACTACGGCGTCCTGAACTCGGTGGCCTCCGGCGACGGCATTGCGATCATCCCTACCACCCGATTTCTGGAACGACCCGATGTGGTTCGCATCCCGCTGGACCTCAAAAAGCCGCTCATGCGCGACCTTGTACTGGTCTGGCGCAAAAACGAGAAGCTTCCGCCCGCTGCCGCTGCATTCCGGGATATGCTCATTTCGACCGCACAATAATGCGTTTTATGGAAAAAGCAGAACTGCCCCGCGTCTGCCGGAAAAGATCCGGTGACGCGGGGCAGTTCTGTCTGGGTATGAAAAAAGAGGTTTCGGATGTCTTGGCTCAGAAAAGGAACATCAGCAGGCGGCCATAGCCGTAGCACAGGGCCGCGAAGAGGATCACCGAGGGCATGGCCTTTGCCACAAGGTCAGCGAAGACCGTGTGGTAGTAGTCTGCCGCCACAAAAGCACAGACGTGGGTGGGCGAAAGCTCCATGGCCGCCCACACCGCACCCATCAGCATGGCGAGGAAGGGCAGGCCCTCGTCCGGGATGGCCGTCATGGCAATGGGCATACATAGGGCAACCACGGCCTGCGAGCCGCCGATGATGGTGCCGAAGAAGAACAGCAGGAAGAAGGAGAGCGGCAGGGAGATGGGGAACTGACGGAAGAAGTCCGGCAGCGCACCCAGCACGCCCGTGTAAGCCAACACACCCTTGAACAGCATCACGAGATACATATTGCCCAGAAGTACCGGCTCTGCGGAGCGGACGATGAGGTCTTTCAGGTCGCTCTTTCTGAAGTGATCGACAAAGTAGTTCAGCAGGATGACGAAAGCGCCCGCAAAGGTCGCCGAGATGTTGCCGACGATGATGATGGCAAGGACCAAAATCAGAGTCCAGAGGTTGCGTACCAGCGCCATAAGCTCCCTGCCGGTGTCCACCTTTCCTTCCACCGGCGGCATCTCGCGGGGGATCTTTCGCAGATAGGTGAAATAGACCACCAGACAGGCCAGAACTACCAGCGGGATCATGGACAGGATGAAAAGGCCGACGTTCTGGCCGCTCAGCGACATGGCCAGCAGGATGACCGGGAAGGTCGGCAGGAACATCTCCGGGATGTGCCGGTAGAAGCAGGAAACGAAGGTCTTCGACTTTGCATCCAGATAGTCCTCGCAGGTCTTATCCACCATGTCGGCGCAGATGGTCATGACCGCCGCAGAGGGCAGGAGGCCCATGATGGCAGGAGAGATGATGGTGTTCAGCCGCCGGTTGCGCAGGAGGTGGTCGAAGGAGTCCCGGGCGTTTTTCAAACGGCCCTTTTTCTCCATCATCAGCTGCAGGAAGATGATGACGTAAAAGCTCAGCAGAAGGTCGATGGTCTCCCATGCGATAGTCTGCCGACCCAAGAGCAGCAAAGCCTCTGTGACTGGGATCTGGAACAGAAGGATGGCGCTGAGGATGCCCGCCGTCATGGCAAGATAGAGCGGATATTTCAACCAGATGATCACCACAATGATGCAGAAAATCAGACCAAGCTTCGCAACTTCCACTGTTTTTCCTCCTCCCGAAGTTTGCTGTGAAGTTTCTTTGCACCACTAAGATAACATCTTGGGCAGGGGAAGTCTAATCTCTTTCCAGAAGAGAACGATGAAATTTCGGAAGCCGAGAAGTTTCCGCCCGGAAAATTTGTGGAAAATGACTGAGAACCGCCCCGAAAGGGCGCAATATCCCTTATAAATGGCGTTTCAAAAGCAGAAATTTGGCTCAATGTCCAAAATTAAGGTTAGGATGCTTGACAAAGCGGAGATAGGATAGTACACTCAAAAAGAAAATTGATGCATAGCAT
>ENA-UERQ01000551-UERQ01000551.1-human-gut-metagenome-genome-assembly--contig:-NODE-551-length-27963-cov-4.178154_pt1 | contig 27963 bp, 22 predicted proteins | sample MGYA00242986_ERZ507987 | MGnify/ENA primary metagenome ERZ507987 (study PRJEB26167, sample SAMN06115429) | human gut metagenome | host: Homo sapiens | place: China:Chongqing | collected 2015-04-15...
AAGGATATCTCCGCTCGTTGCCTTTAAAAGTCCGTTTAAATGCTGGGTCAGGGTTGATTTTCCGGATCCGGTATGACCGATGAGGCCGATAAACTCGCCATCATGGATCGTAAGATTTACATCCTTTAAGGCATACTGCTCAAAGATCGTTCCCTGCCCGTATATATGATTCAAGTGTTTAATTTCGATTGCCATATTTCCACCATTTCTCCACTATTTTAAGAGCGGAACAAGTTCATCCACAAGCTCGTCGATGGAAAGAATTCCATAAGGAAGATCCATTCCGGCTTCCTTTAATTCATCTGCCAGTTCCGTTACCTGCGGCACATCGAGGCTGTATTTTTTCAGTTCCTTGACTCTGGAAAAGACCTCTTTCGGGGTTCCGTCCATCACGACATGTCCACCGTCGATAACGACCACGCGGTCTGCGTCAATGACCTCTTCCATATAGTGGGTGATCAGAACTACCGTGATCCCTTCCTGACGGTTCAGTTCATGAACCGTTTTAATGACCTCGCGGCGTCCGTTCGGGTCTAACATCGCTGTCGGCTCGTCCAGAACGATACACCGGGGCTTCATCGCCATAACGCCAGCGATGGCCACGCGCTGTTTCTGTCCGCCGGAAAGCTTATTCGGAGACTGAAGTCTGTACGCTGTCATACCCACCGCCTCAAGGCTCTTGTCGACCCGCGCCCAGATTTCCTCCGTCGGAACTCCCATGTTCTCCGGTCCGAATCCAACGTCCTCTTCCACCACGTTTCCGATGATCTGGTTATCCGGGTTCTGGAATACCATTCCCGCCGTCTTTCGTACATCCCAGAGATGCTCCTCGTCGTCCGTCCTCATTTTAGAAATATAGACGGTTCCATCCGTTGGAAGCAGGATTCCGTTCATCAGCTTCGCGAATGTGGATTTTCCGGATCCGTTGTGTCCTAAAATCGCTACGAAATCGCCTTCCTTGATGTCCAGAGAGACGCCCTTTAACGCATGGCTGACCTCATCCTTGTCTTCCTCTTCATCGTGCCTGATATAGTCAAAGATCAGGTTCACTGCTTTAATGATTCCCATAGAAATCCTTTCTCGTTTTTCATAAACTTCAAGTGACTGCGGCGCCGCATACACCTTCAGGCTGCCGCGACAAATGTTTACACGTTTCTAAATTTTAGTTGATATCTCATAGTAAGTCAAGTGTTTTCGCATGGTTCCAGGAGCTTACCTTTTCAGATATGTGAAAACGGCATGCCACAGGATTTCTCCCATGACATGCCGCCCATCATTCCTTTCTAACTTACCCAGAGCCCCGATGCATCCAACGTATATCCGTCGATCACAGTGGACGCTGCTATCACTCCGTTCGCGTTCAGGTAATACCACTGTCCCGGTGCAGTCTGACGCCAGCCTGTTGCCATCGCTCCGTCGGCATCCATGTAGTACCAGACACCGCCAACCTGCTTCCAGCCGGTCACCATCTTTCCGTCACTTTCGAGGTAATACCACTTATTATTGACCAGTCTCCATCCCGTCACCATGTATCCGTTCTCGTCGAAATAATACCAGGTTCCAAGGATCCGGTACCACTGGGAGGTCACGATCTGACCATTCTCGTCCACATATTTCTTTCCATCCGCGTAATTCTTCCAGCTGCCCTCCGTGTCACCCAGGTCATCCAGGTAGCGGTCGGAGGAGACGATATACTCGCTGCTCTTGCGGTACTTCGCATCGTTCGTTGTCTTTCCCACCGCGCGGATCTCGTAATAGTAGTTTCCCTCTCTTCCCATATACTCGGAGAGGTCCTTGCTGGTTCCCGTCGCATCGATAGTCCGGAGATAATAGTCATCCCGGTACAGGCGGATCTGATATCCCGTCGCGTAATCGACTTTCTTCCAGACCGCTTTCATATGATTCGAAGCGCTCCATCCGGCTTCATCCGGAGTTTCCAGCCAGACTACCGGGTAGTAAGTGACTGTGACCTTCAGGTCATCATCCACTTTCACTGCCTTACTCAACGTCGCACCGGAGATCTGGCAGGACTTTGAACCGTAGCTGGAGGAGAACTCTCTTCCGCTGGAGGAAAGAATCAGCGTTGCCGTCACTTTCGTTCCAGGATTCCATTTTTCTACATCCTTGCTCCACTCCACGGATGTGATCTCGATCCCGTAGCTGCCGCAGCTGATCTCCGGCTCCTCGATCACGCCGGGATCTTCATACTTGTCTTTAAAGGTGATCCTTATAGAATTCACCGTCGGCGCAGCCAGTGCAGGAAGAACCATCCATATCGTCATCGCCATCAGAATTCCTGCTGCCGCAAGCCATTTTCCAAAAGTTTTCTGTCTCATAAGGTGCTCCTTTCCTGTATTTTCAGTCTGCTGGAAAATATTCCGACGATTTTCACCGCATAACCGCATGCCCTGCAGGTTCAGATCTTTACTGCGGTTTTCTCCAGATACCGTCCTGATCTACATAGAAGGTATCGATCACTTCATTGACCGCCTTATGTCCATCCGGATACAGGTAGTAGATCTGTCCGTCGATGTTCTGCCATCCTGTGAGCATTCCGCCGTCGCCGCCGAGGTAATAAGCCTTATCACCCAGCGTGATCCAGCCGGTCACCATAGCTCCGCTCTCGGAGAGATAATACCAGGTATTGTTGTAGAGAAGCCAGCCCGTCTGCATCTTTCCGTCACCGTTCATGTAGTAATAAACGCCGTTCTTCATCTGCCAGCCGGTGAGCATCATTCCGTTTGCGTCAAATAAGTACCAGATATTTCCGATAAATCCCCAGCCGTTCTTTAAATAAGTTCCGTCCGGGTAACGATAATACCAGCGGTTTCCGTCGAGGATCCAGCCGACCACATTCACATTTGACGGGGCCTGCTGGGAATTTCCGGAATTATTTGTGCTGCTGTTGTTGCCGCTTGACGGCTTTTTCTTTGCCGCTCTCGCCGCGTCATTCTCATCGATATAGACCTCATCGGATATGGTCCAGTCGCTCTTTGACGCGTACTTGGATACCTCATCGTTTGACGGGAGCGCGCGCACCTTAAAGGTGTAGGTTCCCTTGGAGCTCATATACGAAAAGAGATCACAGCTGCTGGTGTGGATCTCGCCGCTCTTGTAGACGTTCTTGCTGCCGCGGTAGAGGTACACCTCGTAGGACGCGTCCTCAACGGCCTCCCACTTCGCGAGTCCGAGATCGGAGCTTCCGGACTTTGTGGTCTGCCAGTATGCCTCGCCCGGCGCGTCAAGATCGCCCTTTGCCGGTTTTGTCTTTACGGTAACCACCAGACGGTCGGAAGATGTTCTCGAAGCGCTGACAAAAGTTCCGTTCTTTACCTTTACCTTTGAGGAAGTGTAGGAGCTGCTGCTGAACCTATAGTCATTTAAAGTCTTTAAAGTAACTTTCATGGTGTAGGTTCCGCCGATCTTCACGTCGTTCTTTGTGGAAGACCACTTTGCGGATACGATATCATATTTATCGTTGTTCGGGATCGATACCTCGCAGTTATCAGAATTGTATCCCACATCAAGATCCGGCAGGGATTCCCCCACCGTCGGTGTCACATCCAGCGTGATGCTGACACTATTCACATAACTGGTCGCCGCAAACGCTGTCTGCGCCCCGGATACCGCAAACACGACCGCCATGACCCATGCGGCCATCCATGTACTTATTTTTTTCCATTTTCTTTCTGCCATAGGATTGCCTCCCCTCAAGTATCTTTCTTTAACTATATTATAAGGTTGGACAATATCTCCCGTCAACTTACGATATTCTGTCTTTTAGCGGCAAATCCGTGGCAGTTTGAGGCTTAGAATCTGCATTTTCCTATTATTCTTCCATTTTCCATATTTACCGTTGATCCTGTCATTTTCTGTGTAGTTTTAGTCTGTCCTCAGTGCGTCGATCGGATTCAGCTTCGCCGCCCGGCTCGCCGGCATGTAACCAAAGATCAGTCCGATGGCAACAGAAACGCTAAACGAGATCACAACTGCTGTCATGGTTGGCGGCGCGTCGATTCCCATGATGGCACCGATTCCCGTACTTGCTAAGGCTCCGATCATGATTCCGATGATTCCGCCGATGGAGCTTGTGACCAGCGCCTCGATGACGAACTGCAACATGATCACGCTCTTCTTTGCGCCGAGGGCCTTCCTGATGCCGATCTCCCTGGTTCTCTCTGTCACGGACACCAGCATGATGTTCATGACACCGACGCCTGCAACTAACAAGGAGATACCCGCGATACCGCCCAGCATCATGCTCATCATGGCAATCTGCTCATTTAAGGAATCGAGAAGGGAGCTCATTGCTGTCACCGTGTAGAGGTTTTCGCTCTTCATCTTTTCATAGAGAAAATTTTTAAGTTCTGTCGTACATGTTTCCGTGTCGTTGATGTCCCGCGATGTGAAGATATAGTTGTTGATCACAGCATTTCTCGCCATCTTCACAGCTCTGGAATACGGGATCCACACAAAGTCATCCATACATCCGTCATCGAACTCAGAGCTGCTCTCCGTCTGCCGTTCCACAACGCCTACGATGGTGTAGCTGTCACCGTTTAACTTGACCGTCTCGCCCACGGCGTTCTGGGAGCCGCCGTAGAGCTCCTCCGCCACGTAGGCGCCGATGACCGCGACTTTTCGTCTCGCCTCCATGTCGGAGTACTGGAGATTTCTGCCATACTCGATCTCGTAGTCCTTGATTGCGAGATAATCCTCACTGTAGCCGCCGACACTGGTGGAATCCATGGTGTCAGAGTCATGTTTTACCGTGACGCTGACGGACACGTTCGGGGACATGTTCTCGTAGAGGTCTGAATGTTCCTCGTAGAACTCATAAAATTCGTTCACATCAATACTTCTGGATGCCACCGCCTTGTACTGGACCGTGATCTGATTGACGCCCATGGAAGAAAAGCTCTCCACCATGTAGGACATATAGCCGTTGACGATGCTGACCAGGATGATCACCGACGCAACACCAATGATGATTCCGAGCATCGTGAGAAAGGATCTCATTTTGTTGCCCCATATACTTTTTAACGCCATTTTAAATGATTGCAGCATACTTTTTCACATCCCCGTCGAAATTGATCTTTCCGTCATGGATCCGCACCACCCGCTTCGCCTCCAGGGCAATGAAGCTGTCGTGGGTGATCATGACGATCGTGTTTCCTTCTTCATTGAGTTTCTTTAAAAAATCAAGCACCTCCCGGCCTGTCCTGGAGTCCAGGGCACCCGTGGGCTCATCCGCCAGGATTAAGGACGGATCTCCTGCGAGAGCCCGCGCGATGGAGACTCGCTGCTGCTGGCCGCCGGAGAGCTGGTTCGGAAGATTCTTCCATTTTTCGTCGAGACCGACCTTTTTTAAGGAATTCATGGCCCGCTCCCGCCGTTCTTTCTTGTCGTAACCGGCGTAAAGGAGCGGGAGTTCCACGTTCTCTAAGAGATTTAACTTTGGAAGCAGGTTATACTGCTGGAAGATAAAGCCGATCACGCGGTTTCTGATCTCCGCCAGCTCGTTGTCGGACATATCCGCCACGTCCTCGCCGCCGAGGAAATATTCGCCCTCCGTCGGGACATCCAGGGCTCCGATGATGTTCATCAGGGTTGATTTTCCGCTTCCGGATTTGCCGACGATGGCGACGAACTCGCCTTTGTTGATGGAAAGGCTGATGCCGTCGTTGGCGTGGACTTCCTCGTCGCCCATGTAGTAGATCTTGTAGATATTGCGCAGCTCTATCAGAGGTTCCTGCTTTTCCAACTTCTCATGAACTTTTGAAACTGCCTCTTCCTGTTTCATCGGCTCTTCTGCGGTATCTATTTGTATTGAGAATTCAGTCTTTTCCATACAATTTATCTCCTATACACTACTGGGATCTTCGTCCGCTGCCACCGTTGCTGCCGCCAGGACCTCCGTTTCCGTCAGGACCGCCCGGTGCGCCTCCGCCCATATCACCGCCAGGACCGCCCATGCCGCCCATCTGCATCTGATCGGTCTGCGTCGAGCTTCCGGAATCGGAGGAAATGTAGACCTCGTCCCCCTCAGAGAGGCCGGAAAGGATCTCCACATAATCGTCGTTGATGATTCCAGTTGTCACCTGGACCACCTCGAAGCCGTCCGGGACGTTGCTGCTGCCGGATTTTCCGGAGCCGGAACTCTTCTTCACATACACTCTGTTTCCACGCATCAGCGCGCTGGCCGGGATCACCAGAGCATTCTCAGAGCTGTCGAGAATGATCTTCGCATCCACGTTCATGCCCGGAAGAAGACTTCCCGTATCATCCAGAGTCACTGTCACCGGATAGTTTGTGACACCGTTGGAGTAGCTGCTCTGCAGACTCACATTTGTGACGGTTCCTGTGAATGTCTCGCCTTCCACCGCATCCGCCGTGATCTCCACAGACTGGCCGACCTTGATGCTTGAGACATCGAGTTCATCCACGGACATCTCCAGTGTCATGGTGGACAAGTCATAGATCACCGCCATGGTGGTCGTTCCGCTGGAGCTCTTGGAGATCTTATCCCCAACCTTCGCGTTTTTCGTGATCACTGTCCCCGAGATCGGCGCTGTGATCGTGTAGTCATCCACGCTGTCCTGGGTATTGCTCAGTTTGTTCTCCGCGTTTTCCAGGTTGTCATCTGCGCTCTCCACTGCATCCTTGAATTCCTTTAAATACTCTTCCGCCGTCTTTGTGGTCACCTGGAACAGCTCGGAGTTTTTCTCCACATAAGAACCTTCATGAATCAGAAGGTTCTCGATCTCAAGGCTCTTGTTTCCGGAGATTTCCACGCTCAGGGTCGTCTCCGTCTTCGCGGCGAATGTTCCCTCGGCGCTGCAGACAAATCCGTCAACGGTCACGGATGCCGCGGTGTCTGTCGTGAGTCCGCCTGGGTTTGATACCTCGACCGTCACGTTCTTCACGAGACGTCCTCCGGAGAGTGTCTCCTCCATGCTGCTGACAACCGTGACGGTTCCGGAGATCTGCTCGCCGGTGTCCTCCAAAGTCACTGCCGCCTCGTCACCTACGTTGATCTCCGCCGCCTCGCCTGAGAGGAACGGGACTGTGATCTTCATAACGGAGTCATCATAGAGATCCGCGATCTTCGTTCCATTATTTACCTTATCGCCCTCTTTGATATAGAGAGTCTTGATATATCCGGACGCTGTGGAGCGGTATGTATTTCCGGCGATCCGCGCTATCTCCTCGGCGTAATCGGACTGTGCCGTCTGGGCACTCTCCTTCGCGCGCTGGAGACTTGTCTCTGCGGAGCTCAGGTCAGAGTCCATGGAAGACGCGTCGATCCGGTAGAGGATCTGGCCTTTTTCCACCACGTCGCCCTCCTCAAAGTTCGCCTCGATGACCTCGCCTTCCACCAGGGATGTCACCTCGTAGGTGTCCTTCGGTGACAGGGAGCTGGACGCCGTGAGCTCTGAACTGATGTCCGTCCGCTTCACTGTCGCCGTTGACACGGACTGGTCACCCTGACTTTTCTGGCTCGAGGTTTTTTTCTTATAGAGGAAAAATCCGCCAAGCAGCGCTGCCAGAACCACTATAAGCACGATCACGATCCTTCCGCTTTTTCCTTTCCGTTTTTTCCGCTTTTTCTCTACGTCCACCTTTTCGTTCTCCATACTCGTTCCTTTCCTGTCTATTGAAATCTTCCGCTTCTCTTAACTATGTTCCAGATCTGAATTTCCTTGCCTTAATTTTCTCACCCGCATTCCTTCTGCGGTATTTCTATTTCATGTATTATATGTATATTCGTAACTAATCAATAATCTCCGACAACATCTACAACCGTATAAGTCGCATTTTCGTCGCTTCCGCTCTTCTCCCACACGATTGCGATCTTGTCACCCACCTCAAACTCTCCGTAGACGGAGAACAGATACTGGAGCTCCGACCCGCTGATCTGGAACTCATCGCCCTCACCGCCGTTGTCCTGGTAATCGGTGTTTAAGACCACCTTCACCGGTGTGAACGGGTCGCTGGAATCGTAGTAGATCGCCTTGATCCGGCCCTCCGTGGCGCCTTTGTTCTCGCCGCCGTTGGAATAGGCGAAGATCATCTTTGTCTCCTCGTGGTAATAGATCACGGTGGCGTAATCGTTGATCTCGCTCTCATCGGACATCTCGCCGTTTAAAAACATGGTAGCGTCTTTCAGGGAAAACGGAACAAGACTCTTTAAGTTCCGGCTGTCATTGTCTAAGATCTTCGGTCCCTTTAAACTGTTATCCAGGATCGAGGATGTGTTGATCTCGCCGTCGGAATTGTAGGTCAGGTCAAATACCTTGCTGCCATACTGGTTTCCTTCTTTTGTCTTCGCCTTCATCAGGTTATAGAACAGGTTGATGCAGTCTTCCCTCGTGAGGACCTCGTCAAGATCACGATAGATCCCAGAATCCAGGGACAGGGACTTGAACTTCGCAAGGCGGCTCTCCTGAAGACTTCCGGAGAAATCCTCGTTTGTGTATCCTAAGACTCCCAGGACTGCCTTGATGGCATCCCGCATCGTAACTCCCTCGTCCGGCTTAAAGTTTCCGCCGAGATAACCGGACATCCAGGAGTTCGTCGCCGCCGTGCGGATCGCCGCAGAATACTGGGATTTTGAGGAGACATCCGCGAATACAGATACGGTTCCCGCCGCGTTTGCCGCCTCCTTGTAGTCCGATGCCTTTACGAGGAGTTCCGCAAATTCACCTCTCGTCACATTCGCCTGGTAATTACTCGTCGTTATAATTCCAAGCAGGCTCACCGCTTTCTTCCTCATTTCAAATGTGGTGCTGGCCGCGTAAGCGTTCACCGTCATTCCGGCCCCCACCGCACAGACCGTCAGACTGACCGCTATTATCTTTCCTCTTCTCATTTCCGTTCTCCTTTCATCCGCCTTGACCGCCAGATCATCAGCCCCCTGCAGGTCATCTCTTTCCAGATCCATTGCCTGATTTCCATTGACTGCTGCGTACACTCGTCATCACGGGATCTTTGTACTTTTAAAGTACATATACTCCTGGTTCCTTGCATTTTTCTTACTGTTTATTACGTTTCTGCAATAAACTCTATCAGAAACTTGTGATTCCTCTGTGTTCGACCTGTGTTCAAACTGTGAAGGATGTCACACAAAACAGGGCATATCTGCGGCAAAATTGTGGCATGAAACAAAAAAGACCCAGAACAGATACCACTTTCGGTACCCGCTCCAGGTCTTCTCCCTATTCTCACACCCCCGGCAGCCGCCCGATCACATCGATCCCGGCGAACACCAGAAGTCCGTTTTTTATGATAAAATTTAAGATCACGATCCCCGCCGCTGCGTAAGCGATCCGGTCATCCAACTCCGGTCGGAATCTCCTGTTTCCCGTGGCAAAATACAGGATCCAGGAAGCCGCAGCCCACACAGCCACAGCCGCCATATACGGCACCACCGGATGGTACAGAAAGCTTAGTACCGGATGCCCTGAAAGGAGTGCCCGGACGGCTCTCGTTCCCCCGCATCCCGGACAGTAAAGCCCGGTCATCATCTGATACAGGCATGGCATCCGGAACCATGTCGGGATCATAATCTGGCTGCGATCTTCTGGCGCAGTCCACCGACCTTTGCTGCTGCCGAGTCGAACTCTTCCCCTGTCATCTCACCGGTCAGAACCGCGAACTCATCTGTTCCTTCCAGTGTCACAAATTTCACGTCACCGAAAGCTGCCGCAACGGCCTCTTTCTTTGCTCTCTCAGAACCCTCAAACCGTGCAAAGTACTTTCTGGAAAGCTCAGCCGCCGGATGTACCTCAAGCTTCTCGCTGCTCCAGCCGATCTTCTCCGGCTCATCGCCGAAACGGACTGCGGAGATCATATCCCCGACAACGGCGCTGGCTGTCGGCAGTTTCCCTGCTCCGCTTCCATAGAACATGGACGCGCCCAGCATATTTCCCACAACGAGGATTCCGTTGAACACATCTGTCACCGCATACAGCGGGTCCTTCGCGTCCACGAGGACCGGCACGACCTCCAGATAGATCTTTCCATCTTTATTCACGCTGGTTCCGAAGAGCTTGATCGCCGCACCCATATGTGCCGCGTAGCTGGAATCCATGGAAGTGATTTTTGTGATTCCCTGGGTCGGGATCTCCTCGTAGTTTACTTCTTTTCCTGTTGCGACCGCAGTCAGGATCGCGATCTTTCTGCAGGTGTCATATCCTTCAATATCTGCCTCCGGGTTGCGCTCCGCGTAGCCCAATTCCTGGGCGCGCTTTAACGCCTCCTCGAAGCTCCATCCCTCCTCATTCATCTTTGTGAGGATGTAGTTTGTCGTTCCGTTTAAGATACCGGAGATTTCTAAAATCTCCTCGCCGCCGAGGCTCTCCACAAGCGGGCGGATGATCGGAATACCGCCGCCGACACTTGCCTCAAACAAGAAGCTGATGTTCTTTTCCGCGGCGATCCGGATCAGCTCTGTCCCATGGGCCGCAACCAGTGCCTTATTGGAAGTCACCACATGCTTTCCCGCGAGCAGGCAGCGCCTTACAAACTCGTAGGCCGGTTTTGTTCCGCCCATGGTCTCCACAACGATCCCGATCTCCGGGTCATTTACGATCTGTTCCACATCATGGATCACAAGCTTCTCCACAGGACTTCCCGGAAACTCCCTGAGATCCAGGATATATTTTACTTCGATCGGCTCTCCAGCCTTTTTTTCTACGCTTTTGCAGTTCTTATCAAGAACCTCATACACGCCGGAGCCGATGGTTCCGTATCCCATAATTGCCGCTTTCATCCGTCTATTTCTCCACTCCTAAAATTTTCACATTCTGTACGCCTTTTAAGTGCTCGATCTCCTCAACCATACCGGCAACATTTCCCGTGTCGGAGAGGACTTCCACACTGAGCGTTACCGTCGCGGATCCGTTTACCGGGATCGTCTGGTGGATCGTAAGGATGTTCGCGCGGTAATCCGCAACGATGTGGAGCAGGTCAGACAGAAGCCCCGGCTCGTCCATCATCTGGGTCACAAGAGTCACGGTCTTTCCTCTCGTGTTGTCGGAAAACGGAAGAATATCATCCTTATATTTATAGAAGGAACTGCGGCTTAAACCGACCTGTTCCGCCGCCTCCTGCACCGTCATGTTCTTGTCCGCCTCAAGCAGACGTTTCACCTCAACGACTTTTTGAAGGACTTCCGGCAGCGCTTTGTCACGTACCACATAATATTTGTTTTTTTTCTCCATATATCAGACCTCGCAAGCTAAAAATTTCTTTTTTATTACCGAAATCATACGTTTCATCGATTGCTCTGGCACGTTACCATATGTGCGTCCCAGAAAAACATGTGTACGCAAGAATCTTAGCATATTTTGGATACTTATGCAAGCAGATGTTCGCTGTCTGACAAAATCCACAGTTATTGCGTTACTGTACACGTATGCGTGTACAGTAACGTGATTTTGCCGATGCTTCGCATTCCAAATCGGCAAAATCTGCTACCAGAAGTGTATCGTACGGAATTTTCAGTTCAGAAAATTCCTACCCGTGTACAGTAACGTTATTGCTCTTAAAACAAGAAGGGAGAACCTGCAGATCAGGTTCTCCACTTTTTATTCCCATTCCGGATCGTTTTTACCAGTTTTTCAGTTTTAATTCCGGTTTCGGAATTTTTCTCTTTTTACAGATGCTCTTCCAGCTCACTGTTCCTATGTACCCCAGTGATCGCATACTCTGCCCACTCCGCGATATTTGTGGCATGGTCGCCGATGCGCTCGTAGTATTTGGCGATCATGAGGATGTCCAGGATCTGTTCCTGGGTTGCCTCGCCGTTTAAGATGCCGTCTGCCAGTTCTTTCTTTACCTGGGAGAACATATCGTCGATCACGTCATCGTAGGCGATAACTTCCTTTGTCTTCTTGAGGTCCTCGTTTGCGAAGCTCTCAATGCTCTCGCGGACCATGGACGCAACGGCTTTTGCCATCTCGCCGAGTCTTGTCGCCTTTACCGGCTCAAGAAGGTCTGCGGTCTTGATGATCTCCGCGATATCGCCCGCCTGGTCACCGATACGCTCCAGGTCTGTGATCATTTTTAATGCGGATGAGATCTTTCTTAAGTCACTCGCCACCGGCTGCTGCTCTAAGAGAAGCTTCAAGCACTTGCTCTCGATATCTCTCTCCTTTAAGTCCACGTTCGCATCGTCTTGCAGGATCTTCGCCGCCTGCTCCCGGTCCATGTGCATCAGTGCCTCGTAAGTCCCGTCGATCATTTTCTCGCAGAGCAGTCCCATCTCCGCCAGCATCTTATGCAGCTCTTCCAATTGCTTTAAAAACGCGTCTCTCATAATCAGCCAAACCTCCCTGTGATGTAGCTTTCTGTCCGTTCGTCCCTCGGGTTCGCAAACAGATCACCTGTATTATTGTACTCGACGACCTCACCTAACAGAAAGAACACTGTCTTGTCAGAGATACGCGCCGCCTGCTGCATGTTGTGGGTGACGATCACGATGGTGTATTTATCCTTTAATTCCATCGCCAGGTCCTCGATCTTCGATGTGGAGATCGGGTCCAGGGCGGAGGTCGGCTCATCCATCAAGATCACCTCCGGCTCCACCGCCAGGGTTCTCGCGATGCAGAGTCTCTGCTGCTGTCCGCCGGAAAGTCCCAGGGCACTCTTATTTAAGCGGTCCTTAAGCTCATCCCAGATCGCCGCCTGACGCAGGCTTCTCTCAACGATCTCGTCGAGATCTGCCTTTCTCGTGATTCCGAAGATCCTCGGGCCATAGGCGATGTTGTCGTAGATGCTCTTCGGGAACGGGTTTGGCTGCTGGAATACCATGCCGACCTTGTGGCGCAGTGTGATGGCGTCCATATCCTTAAAGATGTTCTGTCCGTCAAGCTCCACTTTTCCGTCGATCTTTACATTCTCCACAAGATCGTTCATCCTGTTCAATGTCTTTAAAAATGTAGATTTTCCGCAGCCGGACGGTCCGATGAACGCGGTGATCTCATGGGCGCTGATCTGCATGTTGATGTCCTTAAGCGCATGGAACAAGCCGTAATGCAGATTCAGCTTTTCGATATCAAATTTCGGTTTCATATCAGTCATATATGTTTTCCTCTCTAAAACTCTCATATGCCATCCTCAGAGTTTCATTACTTCTCCCTCAAGAATCTGTCATTGAGGTCCTTTTCCGAATGTTTCTTACGCTGCCTCGCCGGAGCTCTTTTTCTTCAGGTGATGGCTCCACACGTTCGCGCCGATGCTGAATGCCAGAACCAGGATCATAAGGACCGCGGAGGCGGTGTTCGCCAGTGCCTTATCCTGACCGTTTACCTGAAGGTTCCAGATCTGGATCGACAATGTCTCTGCCGGGCGGAAAGGGTTGAAGGGGCAGGTCGGGGCTGCCAGGTTCCAGTTGCCCCAGCGCAGGTCGCTTCCGGATCCTGTGGTGTAGAGGAGCGCCGCCGCCTCACCGAATCCACGTCCCGCCGCCAGGATGACGCCTGTCATGATGCGTGGGAGACATGCCGGGAGAAGTACATAGAAGATGGACTGCCATTTTGTCGCTCCAAGTCCTAAACTCGCCTGAAAATATCCCGCCGGGAGTCCCTTGATGGCATCCTCGGTGGTCGTCGTGATAAGCGGAAGTGTCAGGATCGATACGGAGAGTGCCCCCGCCATCAGACTCTTTCCCATTCCGAAGAATACAAGGAATACCAGGTATCCGAACAGACCCACAACGATGGACGGAAGGGAAGAAAGTGTCTCGATACACATTCTCAAAAACTTTGTCATTTTTCCCTGTTTCGCATACATGGCCAGATAAATTCCGGCGCAGACACCGATGGGTATGGATACCAGCAGGGAGATAAATACGAGATAGATCGTGTTGAACAACTGGTTTCCGATGCTTCCTTTTCTCGCGAAGCGGAACATATCCGGTTTTGCCCCCATGAGACCGCCGATGATGACCTTACCCGCAAAGCCGATCAGAAGAGCGAAGAAGAAGATCGCAACCAGGTAGAAAATGACTGTCATAACACGGTCCACATCGCGTGAACGTCTGATCTTACTTTCCATGGTCTAATTTTCCCCCTTTGCTGCGAACTGCTTTACCGGCACCGCGGTCGTGCTTATTTTCACGGAAGTGCTTGTTTTTTCTTCTTTCTCCGGCTTCACCGCTGTCACATGATGGATCAGGAAGATGAAGAACAGGGAGATTGCGAATAACAGCAGTGCCATGGTCCAGAGTGCGGATTTCATCTCGCCGCCCTCCATGGCGTTGCCCATCTGGGCCGCGATCTCGGTGGTCAGAGTCTTTGTCGTTGAAAAAATGCTTGTGGGAAGCGCTGTTGTCTGACCGATGACCATGGCAACCGCCAGGGCCTCACCGAAGGCTCTCGCGAGACCTAAGATCACGCCGGAAATGATTCCAGGCGCTGCCGCCGGAACTACGATCCGGTATATGGTCTGCCAGCGGGTGGAGCCAAGTCCGTACGCTGCCATTCTGCATTCCTTCGGTACGGAGTGAAGGGCATCCGCCGCAACACTTGTGATCGTCGGGAAGATCATGACCGCGAGGACCAGCCCCGCTGCCAGGATAGAATGTCCCACCTGACGGTCAAACACGGTCTTGATCGCCGGTACAAGCACTGTGAGTCCCACCCATCCGTAGACAACCGATGGGATTCCGGCAAAGATCTCGACTACCGGGCGGTAGAATTTCTCTCCGAACTTCGGGGAGATCTCCGTGATGAAGATCGCTGATCCCAGGGAAAACGGAGTCGCGATAAGAAGTGCCAGGCCGCAGGTGCAGAGCGACCCAGCGATGAAGATCAGCGCACCGATGCTGCCGCCGCCTGCCATATTATCTTCCGGTGCCCAGTCTGCAGATCCTAAGAATTCCAGGAAGGAATGTCTGTAAACCAGGAATGTGGATGATCCCTTGTATACAAGGAACGCACCGATCACGATCGTCAGAAGAATTACGAACAGTCCACAGACGGTCATCAGATCCCGCCACAGATATTCTCTGACGAACATGCTTTTTTCTTTACCATTCTTCATAAGTCCTCCTGCTTCCGATATTCGAAGCAAATTCTATCATAAATCATATCGGGGCGGGCCAGATTCGTCTGCCCCGCCCCTGTTTCGCAGCTCTCTTGTCCATGTCCTCTTTTTTCTTTCATCCGGTCGGATCATGGCTCACTGCCCGGTCTTAAGTTTTGTCTCAATTAATGCTCAGTATTTGTCATCTTGGAAGATACGCCGTATCCTAAGGATTCCATCTTTGCGCCGTACTCATCGGACATGATGTAGTCAAGGAATGCGCTTACAACTTCGTCCGGCTCACCCTTTGTATACATATGCTCAAATGTCCATACCGGATATTTTCCAGCGTATGTATTTTCAAGTGTCGGCTCTGCGCCATCGATCGCTACGGTTGCAACTCCCGCATCACCTGTCAGATAGGAAAGTGCTACATATCCGATCGCACCCTTTGTATCTTTTACATTCTGAAGAAGAACACCGGAATCATCTGTTTCCATGGAAGTATTGGAAGCTTCCTCGTTTCCGTCGAGAGCGTATTTCTGGAAGGTTGCTCTTGTACCGGAAGATGTCGGTCTTGTTACAAGGACAATGCTCTCATCCGGTCCGCCAACCTCTTTCCAGTTTGTTGTCTTTCCTGTGAAGATGTCGATGAGCTGCTGTTTTGTAAGATCCTCAACACCGCCTTCTTTTACATCGTTGTTTACGATCGGAGCCATTGTGACTACGCATACCTGATGATCAACAAGCTCTTTTGCCTGTGTCTCGTCAAGCTTTGCGGAGGCCTCAACATCGGAGTTACCGATATTTACGGTTCCCTCGGAAACCTGCTTTAAGCCCTCTCCGGATCCTCCTGCGTCGATCGTGATGGAAACGTCCGGGTATTTCTCGATAAACATGTCTGCTGCATCGTCAACCAGCGGTTTTAATGCGGAAGAACCTGCCGCTGTGATCGATCCTGTAAGATCTGCTTTTTTCTCTGCTGCTGTTGTCGCTGCTTCTTTTGCTGTCTCTGCTGCTGCCGCAGTTGTTGTCGCTGCTGCTGTCGTGGATGCTGTACTACTGCTGCTTCCGCATCCTGTCATCATGCTGACTGCTAATACTCCTGCACCTGCAAGTGCCATTACTTTTCTTGTTTTCATAATTCTTTTCTCCTCCTCAAAGGTCTTTGTTTTTGTTTTTTCGTAACTGTTCAGTAGGTCTGCGCACTTGCTGCGCTGACCGTAAGAAAACATAGGCTGGAAGGCAAAAATCCCATCAGCGAAGCTGATCTGGAATGGATTTTTGCACGTAACTATGAAGGTACTGAATAGTTACGTTTTTTCTTTCTCTGTACAGTATTATTTTTATCACGAATCCCCGAAACCAAAAACCATGGTTCGGTAACTACTTTGTATAATCTATGTAAATTGTAAATTCAGATTTTCGTTTGAAAATATAGCCGGGTAAAACCTTTCCACTGTGCCGGACTACCGCGAATTCAAAAAAATCAGCCATTTGTCGAGATTTTTCACAGTAGTACCGTTATCGCACAGGTATGGATATGGCCCGCTGCACGCAAAAAAAGACGCACCATCTGGTAGTCTGGAATATTTCTTCCAAATCAATCAGACGATGCGTCTTGATCCTTAAGATCCTATATTTCCTTTATAACCTTTTTGCCTGGCCCTTGTTCCTAAACTCCAGCAGCCGGACCTTCCGGTGCAACTGTTCCGCCTGGAACAGTCACAGAACTCGGTCCTTCTGTCTGGGCTGCCGGGCCGGCGCTTGTGGTCGCCTCCGGAACAGCGGTGGACTTTTCATATCCCGGTCCCACCGGATTCTCCGCTGTGGTCTCCTGCGGATTTGACGGACGGAACTCCTCCGTGGAAGTCTCCGCCTCATCTGTCGGGCTCACTGCGTGACTCTCTGTCGGCTTCACATAGATATTTCCATGCTCATCCGTCTCATAAGCGGCGCTGGTCTCATGGCTTCCGGAAGAAGTTTCGATCGGCTTGCCGTCCGGTCCTGTCTCAGTTTCACCCGTGCTCTCAGATTCCTTCTTGGATTCTTCGAGCATGGACTCCATCTGGGATTCTTCCTGACTTTCCTTCTTACTCTCCTCTTCAGCGGAAAGTGTCGTGGCCTCCGTCTCGCCCTTCGGGATATATCCCTGATCCGTCGCTACATGATCGATTTCCTTGCCAGCCTTATTCAGTCCAGTAAGTTCAGCGATCTTATTGCTGATCGTCTGGACCGTGCTGGATGGCTTGTAGTCCTCTTCACCATAGAGGAACTTGTGAAGGCTTGTAACATTGCTCACGAGTGTCTGCGGGATAACACAGGACAATTTCAGCTTGCCGATCTTCATCTTCTGCTCTCCGCGGGCTGCCGGGAATCCGGTCGTCTCACCGAGATGGTATTTCGTGACATTCTTCGCCATCGGAAGGATATCATTCATATTGATATTTGTCGCGCACATCGCGGACATATTGCCGATCAGGCTGTTTAATGTCGCAAAGTCTGCCTTTTTCGCCTTCTCGAATGCCTTCTGGATTACAAGTCTCTGGCGCTCTGTACGCGCATAGTCACTGTCCATCAGACGAAGACGTCCATAGGCAACGGCCTGTACGCCATCCAGATGGTTCACACCTGCTTTCTTTAACTGTACAGAACCAATTCCGGTACCTTTTACCGTCTCTGTGATGAACGCGTTGATGTAGTAGAACTCGGACTTACTGATATCGATGTCGACACCGCCGAGGATGTTGATCGCTGTTGCGACTGCCTTCCAGTTGAACGCTACATAGTGGGTGATGTTGAGATCCAGATTCTTATTCAGGGCTTTTACGGCCTGTTCCGGACCACCCATCGCATATGCCGCGTTGATCTTATTGTATGTGTTCTTGTCGCTCACATTCAGGTAAGTGTCGCGGAATACGGATGCCAGCTTGATCTCTCCGGTCTCACGATTTAAGTTCACGATCATGATAACATCGGACTGGTTGCCTTTTCCTGTGGAATTGTCACGGGAGTCCAGGCCAAATACCGCAATGGTCCAGTAGCCTTTTTCCATCTTATCTCTCATTTCCAGAGAGATGTTCTCATTCCGAACGTCCGCAATATCAAAATTATTCTGTCCGTTCATCTTTCCGAAGTTGTGCCGGATATAGCCGTATACCGCTGCAGCAAACCCCAGGACCAGAACGATCAGGGCGATCAGAACACCGATGATGATCTTTTTCTTCTTGTTTCCGTTTTTCCGTCTTCTGTGATTGTGGGAAGCTGCCCCATGGCTCTTTGCTGCGGCACGGCCTGCACGGCTTCCCGGGTCAGCACTCATGGAATACAGATCTTCCGTCCTGTGAGTGCGGCGTTTTGCGGACGTCTCACTCTCGCTCTCACGCCGTCTGCTCTTTCTGGCGCGGGAACGGTCTAATTCGTCTTCATAATTCATGTCATTTGTCCTCGTCTTAGTAAGCGTTTTTATTGATGAATCCCTTGAAAACCGTTAAGAACATGATCTTGAAATCAAGACCAAGTGTCCAGTTCTCGATATAATAGAGATCGTGCTCGATCCGTTTAATGATCGAAGTGTCTCCACGGTAACCATTCACCTGCGCCCAGCCGGTAAGGCCCGGACGGACCTGATGCTTGATCATATATCGCGGGATTTCTTCCTTAAATTTTTCAACGAAAAATGGCCGTTCCGGTCTCGGACCCACAAGACTCATATCACCAATCAGGATATTAAAGAACTGCGGCACCTCGTCGATGCTTGTACGGCGGATAATTTTTCCGATGAGAGTTACACGGGCATCTCCCTTTGTTGTCCAGCGGCTCTTCTCCTTGCCCGGATCCTGAACCGTCATGGAACGGAATTTATACATTTTAAACGGCCGGTTGTGAAGGCCGACTCGTTCCTGACAAAAAATGATCGGTCCCGGAGATGTCAGCTTTATGAGCACTGCCACGATCAGCATGATCGGGGAGAAAAGTACGATCCCCACGATCGCACCCACGATATCGACGGCTCTCTTTACCATCGCGTTCATCGGATCATTCAACGGAACGCGGCGGATATGGATCACCGGCAGGCCCTGGAGATCTTCCATATACGGGATCGTCGGGATAATGTTCCCGTAATCCGGGATAAACTTCGTGTGCACGCCGGATTTTTCACAGAGAGCAACGATATGGCGGAGTTTTTCATACTCGCTCAGGCTCAGTGTGACGGCGATCTCATCGAGACTGTTCTGCTCTAAAATATAGTCGAGGTCCTCGATGCAACCGATGACCTTTACTCCCTTATACTCACTTCCGCGTTCCTTCGTATCATCAATGATCCCGCGGATCGTGTACCCCCATTCCGGATTCTTGTTTACCCGGTCGATAAACCCTTCCGCTGCGGAAGAGTAACCAACTAACAGGATATGTTTCTGATTGTATCCTTTTGAGCGCATGGAACGAAGCACGATCCGGATTCCATTCCGCTCAATGGTCATAAACGCCACGTTCAGCACATAGAAATATACGACCAGTCTCTGGGAGAAGTTGTAGAGATGCGGCTCTTTTCTTCCAAAGTACAGGATCAGACCAAAAATAAGGAGTCCGATCGTGTTTGCCTTGAATATCTTTCCGAATTCATTTCTGCGTCCGAGTACACGCTTCGGCGTGTACAGTCCAAAAAAGGAGTACAAAAGCAGATACGCCGGAATAATGACAAGGAGCGCGCCAAAATAAAAACCGACCTCAAGTGTCCGTTTTCCGAGCAGGTTCGCCCATCCGCTTCCGATTACGATAAACCATGCAAGCAGATAAGAGAATGCGGTCACGAAGGCGTCAAGCACAACGTGAAAACGGTTGAGGCTCTTCTGATTATCTTTGATCATATAATTTTCACCCTGTTTTCCAAGGAACATGCCGGTCAGAATTCTTTCCGTGGTCAGCGCATGCACAGCTGCGCCAGCCAATTCCCCACGGCAGGTATTTTCAACTATACCATGCCCCGGCAGACTGCCTTTCTCAAGTCACTCCCCCGGACATAGTACCGCCATCATAAAAAATATGCATACATAGTATACATAAAATTTACCCATTTGCATATAACCGATTTCTTAAGAAAATCTGAGATTTCCGTAAATTATTCGTTTATTTTGCATAAAAGCAGCCGTTCAGCCTATCCGCACTGAGCCGGCCGCACAGCGTCCGGCGAAGAATCTCAGGATTTCGCTCCAAGCTTCGCCGCCTGTCTCCTGGAAAACTCATAAACATAGACTGCGGTTCCGGCGATCAGCTCAAGCTGGATCCCGATCTCCCGCTGTATTCTTCCTTTAAAGGAAGGGACGCGTTTACAGTCCTTTAATGTTCTGATCCCCTCAAGGAATCCGGACACATAGTCTTTTCCGAACCCCATCTTTTTAAAAAACAGGAACTTTACAAATGTTCCCGCGAGAAGACACGGAGAATTTAAAAGCAACTGCCATGCGCGCATATTTTTGTAATTCAGATACACATTATTCCTCGCGGCAAGCTTCACCTTAAAGGAATTATACTTCGATCCGCTTGTCCCGCTGCCTACATGGTACACCACAGCTTCCGGGCAGAATACGTTGTCATATCCGTAAAGCTTCGCCCGGTATCCCACATCGATATCCTCGAGGTAGGCAAAGTGCATCTCATCGAAGTATCCGATGGTCTCGAACACTTCCCGGCGGTAGATTGCCGCACCGGCACACGCCGTAAAGACGCGGCAGCTCTTTTTATAAAGCTTTTCCGGACGCCCGACGCCCCGCTGGAACGCCCAGCCGAGGACGCTGTACATGTCTCCGGCATCGTCCATAAGATCCGGGTGGTACATCTGGATCATCTTGCTGCTGACGGAAAAGATCTTCTCCGACCGGTCCATGGCCCGCTCCAACGCTTCGACGTAGTGGGGAGCCACTTTTGTATCATTATTTAATAAGATCACATACGGCGTATCTGCCGCCCTGATCCCCACGTTTACCGCACCGGAAAAGCCAGTGTTTTCCGGAAGAAAGATCGACGGGATCTCCCGCTCCTTCAGCCATTCAACACTTCCGTCCGTGGATCCGTTGTCCACCACCAGGATCTTGAAATCCTTCATCGTCTGCGCTTCAAGAGCCTCAAAGCACGGTTCCATAAACGAAAGTCCGTTGTAATTCGGAATTATGATCGTTGTCTTCATTCGTCTAACGGTACCTCCAGTTTATATGGTTCCCCGATTTTTTCCTTTTTCAGGTCACGCAGCGCAAAATTTGATTTTCTCAGTGTCAGGTTCGGATTGTAGTACGGATCTCCGTCTCTCAGGATCTCCGGCCAGCGCTTCGCGAAGGTGGCGATCTCACGGTTAAATCGCTCCACCTTCTCCGGTGTGTCCTCAAGTCCGCGGGACTTGGATTCATAGTGGTGAAGCACCGCATAAGGCGCGTATACTACAAGTTTTCCGAGCTTTCTCACCTTCATGCAGTAATCAATATCATTGAAAGCCACCGCGAGCTCTTCTGTAAATCCCCCCACAGCGTCAAATACGGAACGCTTGCTCATCATGCAGGCCGCTGTGACCGCGCTGTAATCCTGGGCACACATCGCGCGGTTGAAATAGCTGTTCTCGGATTTATGAAGTCCGATAAACGTATGACCGGCGATACCGCCGAAACCGATAACAACACCGGCATGCTGGATCGTGTCATCCTCATAGAGCAATCTCGCTCCGGCGATCCCCACGTCCTCTCTCTGGACAAAGCCAAGCATCTCTTCCACGAAATTCTTTGCAATCAGCTCGATATCGTTGTTCATGAACAGAAGGTACTCGCCCTTTGCGTGCTGTACGCCGAAATTGTTGATCGCGGAGTAGTTGAACTCTCTCTCCCAGCGGACAACGTGCACGTTCGGGAACTCCTTCTGGATTTTCTCGTAGTAATCCCAGGTCGCCTGTTCCGTACTGTTGTTCTCCACGATGACGAACTCCAGGTTCTTATAGGTTCCCTCCGTCAGCATCGGGCGGATGCAGTTGTCGAGATCCACGGTGTGGTCCTTGTTCGGGATAATTACAGAGACCAGCGGGTCATCCTTGATCTCAAACGTCGTGTGATAGATCCCGTAATCCACACCCTTTTCCACCTTTTCTGCCTCAATGCCCACTCTCTTATAGTGGTCCATGATGGCACGGGAACCGGCTGTGAAGGCATAAAGCTTGCTCTCGGGGTTGCTCGCCGTGGAATTTGGGTGGCAGCGCCAGTGATAGAGCACCTTCGGGATATGGCAGATCTGCTTTGCATTCTCTGTACAGCGGAAAATAAAGTCGTAATCCTGGGCTCCGTCATATTCCGCCCGAAAACCGCCGACTTTATCGAGCAGCTCTTTTTTCACCACAAACAGATGGCAGATATAGTTGACGCTCGTCAAAAGATCCGGATTAAAATCCGGCTTGAAATGCGGGTCAAACAGTTCATCTCCATCCATGTCAAGCTTGTCCTCATCGGAATAGAGGACATCGCAGTTTTCATTCTCATTCAGTTTTTTCGCGCACTCAAAGAGCGCGTTCGGTGTCAGACGGTCATCATGATCCGCAAGAACAATGAAATCACCTTCCGCCATCTCAAGGGCAGCATTCGTATTTCCGGAGATACCGCGGTTTTCCCCCAGTACCTGATAGCGGATCCTTGCATCTTTCTCCGCATATTTCTTTAAAACATTCTCGACACTCTCACCCGCCGGGCTGCCGTCCGCGATGCAGAGTTCCCAGTTCGCGTAGGTCTGCTCCACGATGGAGTCCAGCATTTCCTTCAGGAATTTCTCTGGAGTCTTATAGACCGGGATCACGATCGAAAATTTCGGCATATAGCCGAACTTCTTTTTCGTCTGCTCTTCCAGCTCTTCCTCTGACGGTTTCGTGAGGTTCCACCACTCTGCGTAGTCGTAATCATCATCAATTCCCTGGATCTTATGCTTTGACTTTAAGATGAGGGCTTTTAAGCCGTTCTCCTTTAAAAAGTCCCATGCAACATGGACTGTCTCCATGTTCATCAGGTTCATAAACTTCTGGACCTTGCGGTTCGCCGCTCCGGTCTTCTTTCGGATCGTCATATCGCTGTATTTCACTCGGGTCGTCTTCTTCTCGCCGCAGATCACAAGATAATAATTCTTTCCATGCTCATATGGAAAACGGATATCAAAGCCAAGATCACGGTCGATGATCTTCTTATAATAAGTCTGACTCACGTCATCTCTTCTCGTCGGAACGATTTTTGCCTCCACCGGCTGTCCCGCTTCATCCTCGACCCGGTAGGTGATCACGGAATCCGGGTTGCTCTCAACAGCCCAGCCATTTAACTGGATCGTCTGCTCCCGGACTCTCATCACTTCAACACTGTACTTCATACTTCCTCCTGTGCACCGGCCGGTGTATCAAAATTGATGCGCTCCTCCTCCACAACGAGCGGGCGGTGCATCACACGGGTATTGATGCTCATGATATACTCGCCAAGCAGGCCGATAAAGAAGATCTGGACAGATCCAAGAAAACACATTCCGATGAGAAGCGGCGCCATACCTGCCATAAAGCGGTCCCAATATAAGAGTTTCATGATCAGATATATGACTGCTACGATAAAGCTCACGCCACCGCAGAAGGCGCCGAAAAAGGTTGCCAGGCGCAGGCCCGCTTTTGTGTAGGACGTAAAGCTGAGCATCGCCGCGTCATATAATTTATAGAAGTTATTGTGGGTCTTCCCCGCGCGGCGCTTCGGCTGCTCGTACGGGATCTCTTTTCTCTTAAAGCCCAACTCCGCAACAATCCCGCGAAGGAACGGGGTCGGATCGTTTAAGTTTCTTAAGACCTCGATAAACTGTCTGTCGTAGAGTCCGGAGCCTGTAAAGTGCTCGATCTGCTCCACGTCGGATAATTTCCGGATCAGTTTGTAGTAGCAGCTTCTGAGCCAGTACATCACCGGGTTCTCTTTGCTGCTCGTCTTGATTCCGATGACGATCTTATAGCCATTCTCCCACTCGTGGACATACTTCGGAATCAGTTCCACCGGATCCTGGAAATCCGCCACCATGGAGATCACGCAGTCACCGGTTACCTGAAGGATTCCATAATATGGAGAATTGAACTGTCCAAAGTTTCTCGCGTTGAAGATCGCCTTGATCTTCGGATTCTTCGCGCAGAGCATGCGGAGCAGTTCTCTCGTCTTATCGGTGGAGTCGTTGTCGATGAAGACCAGCTCATAGTCGTACTGAGGCAGTTCTTTTGTGATAATGCCGATGACAGCTTCGCTGATCGGAACGACATTCTCCTCCTCGTTATAGCATGGAATCAAAACGCTGATTTTTTTCATGTTATATTTTCTTCTTCCTTAAATTTTACCTGACCGGTACCTTCGGGCACCTTTGTCAGTTTCTTTCAGCAGTGCGGCGGGCGCCGATCTGCTGAACTTTTTTTCTAAATTGTTGCCTAGTCTTTAACTTTTATAATTGTAACCATTTTTTCTGTTTTGTCAATACTCGACGTATTTCGCGGCATTTTTTCCCAATCTGTGATCGGTCTGCATTTTCAACTGATTGCTTCCCTCTCTGCCACCCCAGAATTACTTTCTCGTTCAGTTAAATGGTTCTCTTTCTGAGCGCGATCATCCTTGTAATTCCGGTCTTGAAATCGACCTCTGGCTTCCATCCCGTCACCGTCTCCAGCTTTTCGATGGACGGCATCAGATTGATCAGACCTTCGGCGTTCTCCCCGCGGGTGTTGTATTGGCTCTCGCCCTGTCCGCCGCAGAGTTCGTGGATCTCCTCCACAAATTCCTTTAATACCTTTGTCTCAGCACCGCCGAAGTTAAATACAGGATTTTCAAGTCCCTCAAACGCACTTTCCGGGGCTTCGCAGAGTGCCGCCATCCCTCTAGCCAGATCGTCGATATAGAGGAAATTCCACTTCTGGGTACATGCCCCCAGGGACATTTCCTTATTACTTAAGAATATGTCCAAACAGGACTCCACTAACGTCCACGGGTGGTCCCCGGGGCCGTAGGCGCTGAAGATCCTGGCGTGAATGTACCGCAGTCCCAGTTCATCACAGAGCTTTTCTCCCTTTTCCCGCATGGCAAGCTTCGCCTCTCCATACAAGGATTTCGGCTCGCAGACCGTGTTCTCCGTGATCAGATCCTGGTGCATTCCGTACTCCGCCTGGGAGCCGGAGAACAGGAACTTTTTACAGCCTAGGGCTTTCGCCGTCCGAATCGTCTCCAGGGAGATCTCCATATTCTTCTCCTGAAGCGCCTTGTCCGTTCTTGACGCGCTCCCGGATCCGCCCCAGCCGAAATGGCAGAACACGTCCTGCGGTTTTGTCACTTTTTCTAAAAGTTTTTCCGGCTCGGAAAGATCATTTTCCGTCACGAGAAGACGCCCGGATAAAAGTGCCTCCTCATTTCCCTCAAGGATCGTATCAAGTTTTGAGGATTTAGGGCGCACAATGGCGGTCACCGTGTGCCCTCTCCGTAAGAGTTCCCGCACCGTTGCCGCGCCGACAAAGCTCGTCGAACCTGTCATGATGATATTCATATTCTGCTGCCCCTTTCCTCATTTAACGCTGATCAATCATCCATCTTATTCCCGGTTGCCAGTATATTGTACATGATGTTACTGTATACGGGTAGGAATTTTCTGAACCATCTTGCATTTTCTTCTAAGTTCCATGTCCCAGGCACACTGAACCTTCTTATTTATTCTCTACTAACGGAATAATCATATTTTCCTTCAGCTCTTCCTCCGGAAGGAACGGAGCCAGATCCTCCAGCGGCACGGATACCATAGTTCCGTCCGGCAGCATCTTTGCGGCTGCCTTCGGCTCGAAGCCCTGTTTCATATCCACGAAGATCTCACAGATCACCGGACCGTCCATGGCAAGTGTCTTCTCCACCGCCTCGCCGAGCTCGCTGTTGTGGTGGGCTGCCACATACGGATAACCATATGCCCACGCAAGCTTCTCCATGCTCGGGAAGCTTAAGTCGTGGCTGTCCACGCCGATTCCCACTAGCGGCTCATGGAAGTGGGTCTTCTGGGTCTGGCGGATGGAGTGGTAACCACCGTTGTTGATCAGGAAGATCTTGATTCCCATATGATGGTGAACGATGGTCTGGAGCTCCTGAAGATTCATCTGGATACTTCCGTCACCTGTCACAAGGATGATGTCCTTTGTATGGTCTGCGACCCAGGCACCGATAGCTGCCGGAAGGTCGTAGCCCATGGACGCGATGGCAGAGTTGCTGATGAACCGCTGTCCTTTCTTCATCTCATAGGCATGTCCGCCTACCACGCACGCGGAGCCATTTCCCACAACGGTGATCTGATCTTCCTCGCCGCGCCTGCTGATCTCCTTGATCGCCGCGTAAACATTTGCTGGCTCGTCATCTCCAGCCTCATAGTGTTTCGGAAGAACGACCGGATATTTTTCTTTCCATTCCTGACATCGTCTGATCCACCAGTCTACGGCTTCTTTGTCCTTTGCTCCGCCGTTCGGATCGAACTCTTCCTCGTCGAGGACGAGCTCCAGCTTCTCGAGAAGGTCCCTGACATCCGCATGGACCGCCATGTCAACATGGACCGTCGGTTTCTTTAACTCCTCGGCGTCGATATCATTGTAGATCACATAGGCCTCTCTCGCCCAGGTCGGGTAGTTATAGCCCACCTGACGGATCGAGAGACGGCTTCCCAACGACAATAAGAGATCGCTGTTCTGTACTGCAAAGTTTCCGGCACGGTCACCCATATGTCCGGCACGTCCCACATAGAGCGGGTCTGTGTCATACATGCAGTCGATGCTGTTCCAGCCAGTGACAACCGGGATTCCAAGCTTCTTTACGACTCTCGCGAATACATCGAACGCCTTTCCGATCCGGATTCCGTTTCCGGCATTGATCACCGGGCGCTTCGCCTCGCGGACCTTCTTTAAGATTTCTCTCGCCTGCTCTACTGTCACAGGATCCGGCAGTTTCACACGTTTTTCGCCCTGTCCGCTCACATCGGACGGGATCATTGCCGGTTTTCCTTCAACTTTATTCATCATGCAGATCGTACATCCGGAACATCCGGTTCCGTGACCGGACCAGCCGGTTCCGCCTGCTTCGTAATCGTCCTTATCAAATCCGAGAAGCGCTTCCGTCTCAATGTAAGCCCCCTGAACATTCAACGGAATATCGAGCCAGCACGGGCCCGGTCTTCCTGTCTGCGCCAGATAAAGCGATTTCTCCAGACAGAAACGGATCCGCATCGGATCCAGCACCATCTCGCTGTACTTTGTCATGCAGTCGATCGCTTTTGTAATCTCGAATTCCTGATCCCCCATCGCACGGATCCCCAGTCCTGTGCTGTGGGCGGTCGTGTCATAGCGGACCTGTCCGGATAAGACGAGCATCGGGATCGAGTCGAGCCATCCGCCGACTACTCCGGTGATCGCGTTTGTTCCGCCAGGACCTGTTGTCACGCAGAGAGCCGCGATCTTGTTATGGATTCTCGCGTAGGCCTCGGCTGCGATGGCACAGGCCTGCTCGTGATGGTTAAAATAGCAATGCAGTCCCGGCTGGTGTCCAAGCCCGTCATCCAGGTGCATCGCGCCTCCACCCGTCACCATAAACGCGTCGGTGATGCCCTCGTCTACCAGCTTCTGGGCAATATAATCAGAAACCTTCATTCTCATAAGTGAAACCTTCTCCTCTCTCAAATCGACAAATTCAACCCTACAACTCTTCTCGTTTTCCTTTACCTGGGTGCATGGCTGAATTTGTACCAAATATACCTTTCTAGATTATACCATGCGGACCGCATACCGTCCAGTAGATCATATTTTTGTAAGGTTTTCAGTAACTGTTCAGTAGGTCTGCGCACTTGCTGCGCTGACCGTAAGAAAACCTAGGCTAAAAGGCAAAAATCCCATCG
>ENA-UERQ01000560-UERQ01000560.1-human-gut-metagenome-genome-assembly--contig:-NODE-560-length-27378-cov-6.519615_pt1 | contig 27378 bp, 20 predicted proteins | sample MGYA00242986_ERZ507987 | MGnify/ENA primary metagenome ERZ507987 (study PRJEB26167, sample SAMN06115429) | human gut metagenome | host: Homo sapiens | place: China:Chongqing | collected 2015-04-15...
ATATTATTATATCACTAATGTTTTTATTGATGTACGATAAATTATGAGTGATGTATTTAGTTTTTGTGCTGAGATTTTGGGTGATTATGAAATTTTTGATATAAAGTATTTGAGAAGTATAAAGTATTTAAGTAGTATAAATTATTCAATAGATTTATTGTTATTACATACTATTTGGTAAAGGAGACACTATGAAAGCAATTGTATTATCCAGTGGCGGCGTAGACTCTACCACCTGTTTGGCTTTAGCCATTGATCGCCTTGGCAAGGAAAATGTGGCGGCTGTATCCATTTTTTACGGGCAAAAACACGATAAAGAACTGCAATGTGCCCGCAAGATTGCAGCCTATTATGAAGTACCTCATTATGAATTGGATTTATCGCAGATTTTAAAATACTCGAATTCATCCTTATTGCAAAATTCCACCGATGAGATTATTCATAAGAGTTATGCGGAACAGATTGAAGAACAAGGCGAAGGCATGGTCAGCACGTATGTGCCGTTCCGCAACGGTTTGATGTTATCCGCCGTAGCCAGTCTCGGCATGAGCCTTTTCCCTGATGATACGGTGCAGCTTTATTTGGGCGCCCATGCCGATGATGCGGCGGGTAATGCCTATGCCGATTGTAGTGAGGCCTTCGTTGATGCTATGACCAAAGCTATTGCCTTAGGTACCTACGATAAAGTCCAAGTAGAGGCTCCGTTTGCTACTAAAAATAAGGCTCAACTCGTTAAGGTTGGCTTGGATCTTAAGGTGCCGTATGAACTTACCTGGAGTTGCTATGAAGGTGGCGACAAGCCTTGCGGCACTTGCGGTACCTGCATCGATCGCATTAAGGCTTTTGAATTGAACGGCACCACGGATCCATTGATGAAATAGGAGGCGGTAAGGGCATGGCAAATACAAAGAGTTGGCAAAAGGTGTTATTTATCGGTGACAGTTTGACGCGCGGTTACGATGTGCCCTACGGCAAGGGCTGGGTTGAATTATTGAAAGCATATTTTGAAAAAAGCACGGCAACTAATGAAAGTGCAAAAATTACTATGGTTAATGCCGGCGTTGATGGTGCCACCTTGCAGGCTATTTATAATAATTTGGAGCGCGCTCTCCATGATTCGTCCTATGATGCGGTGTTTATCATGGGTGGGACTAATGATATTTTGCATGGGCGCACGGCGGAAGATTGCTATTTTTCAATGATGCGCTCGATTCATCATATTCAAAAAATCGGCTGTGATGTGGTTGTTGGTTTAGCGCCGCAGATTGACTGTGATCCCGATGGCGATGATGCGGTACTCGTTGATTATAATGAGCGTTTGAAAGCCTACTGTAAGGAACAAGGCTTGTTGTATATAGACTTCTATAAAACCATCGCCGAAGCGGATTATCGCGGTGAAATTCTTTATGCCGGTGATGTGCATCCCAATGAGTTGGGGTATCATTACATGTATGAAACGGCTCGTGATGTATTGAAGGCCGGCTTGTAGTCACTTTACAGATAAAAATAAATTATTAGCTAACATACAAACCCAGTATTTATGCGGTTTTTTTACGGATATATAGAGAAAAATAAATTAAATCGAAAAAAATAAATTTTAGATATTGAAATTATTAGATTTATCTTGCGTTTTAGTATATAATATATTACATAGAATAAGGCGAAAGGGTAATGGCTAAGGTTAAAAAAAGGAGTATTGGGCATGGAAGTATCATACGAAAGATTGGCAACGATTTTTAAAGCATTGAGTGATGAAACTAGATTGCATATCATTGACATGTTGTCATGTAATGAGTTATGTGCTTGTGACATTTTGGCAAGCTTCAATTTGTCGCAGTCTACGTTGAGCTATCACATGAAAATTTTGATTGATGCAGGTGTTGTTAACTCGCAGCGTAACGGGTTATGGACACGCTATTCAATCAATGAAGAAACTTTTGATGAGTTAGTTAAGATCTTACCTGACTTGTACAAAACCAAAGATGAATGTATTTGCGCTCAGATTAAATATTGTCGCTTAGAAGATAAACCTGAATAAGAAACAACAGGAGTTAATATGAGACGCTGGATTATGCACGTGGATATGGATGCCTTTTATGCATCAGTTGAACAACGCGATAATCCCGAGTATAGAGGCCGCCCGGTTATCGTTGGCGGCCTTTCTTCGCGTGGTGTGGTATCTACTGCGTCGTACGAAGCTCGTAAATTAGGGGTGCATTCGGCCATGAGTATGGCCAAAGCCCGTGAACTTTGTCCGGACGGTATTTATTTATGGCCTCGGTTCGAAGTGTATCATGCTATTTCAGAGCAGGTCCATGCTATTATGGAACGCTATTCACCCTATATTGAACCGTTATCGCTAGATGAAGCTTTTTTGGATATAACGGGCCTCCATAATCGTTTTGACGGCCCTTATGCGGTCGGTAAGGCTATTAAAAAGGATATATTAGATGCGACCGGCCTTATAGCTTCGGTTGGTCTCGCACCGAATAAGTATTTGGCAAAACTGGCTTCGGATATTAGAAAGCCCGATGGCTTGGTGGTAATACCTTATGGACAGGAAGCCAAATTTATTGCCAATCTGCCGGTTAAACGCTTGTGGGGCGTAGGCAAACAAACGGAAAAACGTCTACATGAAGCGGGTTTTTATAAAATCGGTCAAATTGCGGCGCTAGGGGATGAGTCGAAATTGCGCCCCGTAGCGGGCAATCAGGCTAAACGGCTCTACGATTTGTCCCGAGGCATTGATGACCGGCCGATAGAATATGATCGCATGATTCATTCCATCGGCAATGAATTGACGTATGAAACAGATTTGACCGATGAAGCTGTCATTGACCGCGAATGGCACTATTTTGCCCATAAAGTGGCGAAACGTTTGCGGCAGCAAGGTTTGAAAGGACATACCGTTTCCATTAAGGTCCGTTTTAACGATTTTAAGACTATAAGTCGTCAAAAACGCATAGATATGCCTACTGACAATGAAGAAACACTATACCGTATAGGATTGATGTTGTATAATAAACTAAACATTGATAAACCGATTCGCCTTTTAGGGCTTACGGTCAGCGATTTTGCCGATGAATGGGGGCAGACATCTTTATTTGAGAGTGAAGTGTCACAGGATGAATTGGCAAAGACTGTAGATGACCTCGAAGAAAAATTCGGTGAAGGTATTGTTATGAAAGGGGCCCTTTGGGAACGCTTGGCCCACCAAAAGAGAGAGGAAGAGAATAACGATGAAACACTTTAAATTGAAGTATGGCAACGGCGAGGTTGAATTTGATTTACCCACTCAAGAAGTAGTAGATGTTGTGGAAGGGGCGGACTATCCCGCTATTGAAGATATTCCGGCAGCGCTTCTTGAAGCTTTGGATAATCCAATCGGCACGGCGCCGCTAAAAGATATTGTGCAGCATGATGAAACGGTATGTATCGTTGTATCCGACATTACACGCGCCTGGATTCGCTATGATGCTTACTTACCTACTTTGCTTAATTATTTGAACGAAGCAGGTGTGCCGGATGAAAAGATTTTCCTTTTAATCGCTTATGGTGCTCATCGTCTTCAATCGGAAGCGGAATCTCGTTCCGAGTTTGGTGACGAAGTCGTTAATCGCGTTCGTATTGAACACAGTAGCGGTATCAATCCGGACAGTCATTTCCGTCATATCGGCGAAACATCTCATGGTGTACCGATTGAAGTGAATGAACTCGCTTTAGATGCGGATCGTCTCATTTTGACGGGCGGTATCGTATACCACTTGATTGCCGGTTTTGGCGGCGGTCGTAAGGCCATTTTACCGGGTATTTCATCCTATCAGACGATTCAAAAAAACCACAATCTTTGCTTGTCGGAAGAGATTGGTGGCGGTACGAAACCTGAAATCGTAAGCGGTAATATTACGAATAATATTATGCATGACGATCAGATGCAACATGGTCGTGCCGTAGAAGCGGATTTCCTCATTAATTCCGTAGCGAATACGGAAGGTAAATTAGCGAAATTCGTGGCCGGTCATTGGGAAGATGCATGGCTGGAAGGCACGAAATTAGTTAAACAGATTTACGGGGTACCGGTTAATGAATTGGCTGACTGCGTTATCGCTTCGGCGGGCGGTTATCCGAAAGATATTAACTTGTATCAAGGTGTTAAAACCCAGGTTAATGCAGTGCTTGCATGTAAGCCGGGTGGCGTGGTTATTTTGCTTATGGAATTGCCGGATATTCACGAACCGGAAGAATTCCTCGGTTGGTTTGATACCCGCGATTTGAAAGAACGTGAAATTAAATTGCGTAATGGCTTTACCGTACCGGGCTTTATTGCGTTCCATTTAGGCGAAGATTTTCAGAAATATCGCCATATCTTGGTGACGAAACCGGAAAATAAAGCAATTTGTGACCGCGTGGGCATCGATGTAGTAACATCCATCGATGAAGCCATTGAGCTTGCGAACAAATTAATCGGTCGCGATGATTACACCGTAACGGTTATGCCACTCGCCAGCAACACGGTGCCTTTATTGAATAAATAATTCCTGCAAAGGATTACTTTAATAGCGAATTAGGTTATGGCTTAACTGTTTAGATTGGTATTTTTAAGAAATTTGTTTTAAGATAGAGATAGATTCACCGAATCCGGGTGTGTAGGGATGGCTAAAAAGCCAGCACTCGATGATATAGATTTGCTTTTTACTGTTTTTAGCTTAATGTTTATTACCGAAGGTATAGGAAGATGGGAGCTGGAAGTATGCATAATCGTCATGGCATCATTGGTAAGTCTGTTATTGAATCGGTTCGTCGTTCGTTACAGAATAAGTATGCTGAGGATCGTCATATTCAGCAGTTAATAGAAGAGCTGGATAGTACTGAAGACCTGACATATGAAGAACTTCATATTACGCGTCAGGCGTATGAAGAAGTGAAAGCACGCTTATTTTATACGGCGTTATTGGACAGTTTGTGGCAGGAAATCGATGAAACGCAAGACTTGTTAGAGCAGCTTCATATATATGATTCCTTGGAAGATGAATTTCAGGCCCAAGGGGATGAACTAACCAGTGAAGAATTAAACATAGATCAAGTGGATTTGGCGGATGTAGATGTTTCGGAAAGACCGGTTGCATTACGCCAAGCCGGTACGGTAGCGGCACGTCGTGAAGGTGCTGTAGCTACGCGTCAAGATGGCACAGTAGTGACTCGTCAGGATGGTTCCGTTGTAAATCGCCGTGACGGCTCGGTAGTACCACGTCAAGATGGTACCCTTGTGGCTGAACCGACGGCAGCTAAAACACAGGCAGTGGCAGCTGATGCCATTACTGATAGAGATATTCCGCAATCATCTTTAACTCATAGTGTAAAAGCCGATGCGGATGACAATTTATTGGCAGGAACGAATGCTGTATTGAATGCGGGGGTGAGAACGGCCGATTCGGCGGCGTTTGCAGCTGAGGTGGATGATGACGAGGATGACGATCATAACGTATTCCCAACATCGGAAATCTTTTTGCAAGATATTTTGGACATGTTGAGCCAAAACTTGCCGGATGGCAAAGAGGGGACAATGACGCTTGAAGATTTGATGCTCCATACGGAGTGGAAAGAATTTAAAAAACTCGCTAAACAGGCAAAAAAATCTATTAAAAAAGCCCATAAAGCAGCGAAAAAAGAAGCTAAGAAAGTCGCGAAAGAAGCTGAAAAAGCAGCTAAAGCGGCTGAAAAAGAAACAAAAAAAGCATTGAAAAAAGCGAAACACGCCAAAAAAGGCGTGCAAGAGCGCAGCGAAGAATGGTATCAAAATTTGGAAGAGTTGACTGATGATGTAGCTAACACCGCGGCTGACAAAACAAAAGAGATTTCCAAAACAGCTGGCAGTGTAGCAACAGCAGTGCAGTCAAAAGTGAATGATGTCAAAGGAAAGGTGGTAGACGAAATGTCCACTAAAGAAGAATTAGCCAAGAATTTGAATCAAGCCACTGATGGCAAAGCAGAAGAAGTTGTTGAAAAAGTTTCCGATAAAGCTGAAGAATTGGCCGGTAAAGCTGAAGACTTGAAAGACCAAGCTGTTGATAAAGCTGAAGAATTAAAAGATCAAGCAACTGATAAAGCAGAAGAGTTAAAAGATAAAGCGTCGGACAAAGTTGATGAACTAGCCGACAAAGCAACTGATTTGAAAGACCAAGCAGCCGATAAAGTTGATGAACTATCCGACAAAGCGGCTGATTTGAAAGACCAAGCATCCGATAAAGCGGAAGAGCTTAAAGAACAGGCATCCGACAAAGTAGATGAATTAGCCGACAAAGCGGCTGATTTGAAAGATCAAGCAATTGATAAAGCGCAAGACTTAAAGGAACAGGCATCGGACAAAGTAGATGAATTAGCCGATAAAGCGGCTGATTTGAAAGACCAGGCTGCCGATAAAGCCGATGAATTATCTGAACGAGCTCAAGAAGTAGCTGACAAAGTAGCCGATCATATTTCCGAAGTAGCGGACAATATGAAAGAAAGCGCTCGCGGTGCGGCTTTGGGCGTATTGGACTTCATCGATGATGCCCTGCAAAAATTACATAGCAATTCGGATGACAAAAATCCAAAAAAATAAAACGCCTTGGTAAGAAATTACCGGACCTACACGAGACGACCAAGGCGGAAAAGAAAGCCTTGCTGACCGACAGTAAAGGTCGTTGTCAAGTGTGCGGCAACCATTGCCGACCGGTGAAAGAAAAATGCAAAAAACGACAACGTGCATTGGAGAAACTATTAAAGTAATTAATTACCTGCATAGTTTCGCATAGTGAATGAAAATAGCCCCTTACAGCGATTGGCTGTAAGGGGCTTGTTTTATGTGATTATTTAGAATCACATAAAATAGTAGGGGCAGGCCCCGGATCTTCGCCGTGAACCAGGCGTTCTTCCACCACATGAGAGCGGAAATAGTTAACCCACAGGCGAATTGCCGGTACAATCATGGACTGTTCGTTCCAAATCATGCCGAGCACCCAGTTGATGCGGGGCTCGATAGGAATTGAAACCAACTGCTCCTTATTAAGACGTTCGCAGATTGTCTGTGGCAAAATAGCCGTGCCGAGACCACTTTTTACAAGCTCCGTGATGAAGTCCCAGTTGTTGCTTTGCGCTACGATTTGCGGTACTACGCCGATTTCTTGAAAACGACCTAAGATGATATCGTATAACGAAAAGGACGGATGAAAGAACACAAGCGGTTCTTTGCGAATTTCGTGAAGAGTAACGGACTCGTAATGGGCGAATGGTGAATCTGGTTGCATCACATAGTATAAAGGCTGGTGGTTAAAGATATAGGTTTGTGTATCCGGGTTGGTAAAGTCAGACACCGGCAAGGTAACGAATCCAACCTGCAATTGATTGTCCTGTACAAGCTGGGCGATTTGCGGTGAACCGTGTTCACTTACCTTTAACGAAATTTGCGGGTAGGCGGCCATGAAGTCGCGAATAATCGGCGATAAGAAGGAAGAACCGATCATCGGCGGGATGCCGAGGCTCAATTCACCCGATTCCGTATCATTCGTGTGATGCATCTGGTGTTCAAGCACTTCAAATTGCCTCACTAAGGCTTCAATCTGCGGCAATACGGCGCACGCTTCATTGGTAAGCTCGATGCGATGCCCGCGACGGCGGAATAATTGCTTGTTCCATTCCCCTTCCAACAGGCGTACCGCTTTACTTAGTGACGGCTGACTTACGTGTAAAGTTTGGGCCGCTTTGGTGAAACTCTTCTGGCGAGCCACTTCGACAAAATATTTTAAATGGGTAATATCCATATAATCCTCCTGCAATATAATCTACATCTATTATAGCTAAAAAGAATACGGCCGTATAGGGAAAAAATATTATTTTTTTAAGAAAAAATGAGATACAATAAGTCATGACAAAGGGAATATCGAAAAATCCCTATACGAGTACACAATAAATACAACATTCGTTTATTGAATGAAGACACAGTATATTGCAAAATAAAAATTAGTCGATATGTAGGAGGCGTTTGAGGATGAAACGTGTGGCGATTGTAGTAGGTCAGATTCTATTGCTCGCCTTGATTGGAGTGTTGGGAGGCTACTTGAAAGAGTGGTTGAACCTGCCATTACCGGGGACTTTGGTGGGCATGATTTTGTTATTTTTGTTGCTCTGCTCAGGTATCATCAAGCTTAACTGGGTGGAACAGGGAGCGGCCGTTTTAATCGGGGAACTTTTGTTGTTCTTCATTCCGTCCGCTATAGGGGTTATTCAATATACACAATTATTTGGCAGTACGGGGGCTATGCTCTTGGGCGTTATCGTAACGAGTATTGTAACACTCTTGATTTCCGTTACGGTTATTACCTTGAGTGTTATGAAATTACGTAGAAAGGGGTACAAATTATGGTAAATTATTCACCGTTTCAGATGATTAGTATTCATATCATCGAATCGTTAGTGGGCACTGTAGTTTTGTATTTTCTTTTTAAAAAATTGTATGAACGTTCCGGCAAAAAACTCTATTTTACCCCGTTGTTGGGCGTGCCGGTAGTTATCGGTTTATTCCTCGTAACTATGAATATTCCGTACGATGTATATCAGGAAGGCAGCCAGTACATCACGATGATGTTGCAACCGGCCACCGTGGCCTTTGCGGTGCCTTTGTATAAATTCCGTGGCGTAGTAAAAGATTATTTTATTCCGCTCTTGGTTGTTATCGGCATGGGTTGTTCGGTGGCGTTCTTGGGTTCTATGGGACTCGCCGAACTTATCGGACTTAGCCCTGAACTCGTTCACAGTATTGCTCCGCGTTCCGTAACGACGCCGCTAGCCTTAGCTGCGTCTGATACAATGGGCGGCGACCCTACGATTACGGCCATCCTCGTAATTGCAACCGGCCTTATCGGTATGATTATGACCACCATGATGATTAAACGGGCTCATATTCATAACCGCTTGTTAAAAGGCATGCTTTACGGTATTTCGGCTCATGGGACCGGTACTGCTAAAGCCTATGAAGACGGCCCTAAAACCGGTGCTATTGCCTCTTTGGCCATGATTTTCATGGGCATCATGACAACGGTCATTGCGCCAATCGTAACAGCCGTATCCGCCGTTTTATAGGCAAAAACAACCAAATATACCGATTTAAGGTAGTTCCTTGATTGACACGAACAATCAGTTAACTATATACGTATTTACACACACTTACACAAACTTACGTAAACAAAAACGCCATCATTTGCGGGATTGTAGCTGAATCACGAACAGCTATAACCAGGAAGTGATGGCGTTTCTGTTTATTTTGCGATATACTGAATAAAAATATGGATATAATCAAATACGTGGTGTATTTGCAGTATTAAGAGTAGTTACGCTATTTTAAGTCGGTGTTTTGAAAAAAGAGAAATGAGGTTGAGTCGGCTATGGATGGGGCAACAGGATTGATTTTGGGCATGTCGTGGGGCGTGCTTTTGGGATTTATTGTGCTGGGTATTGGTGTAGGAGCCTTCGGGACACTCATAGGCGCCGGCGGAGGCTTAATTTTCGTGCCGGTATTCTTATATTTATTTACCGACTGGTCGCCGGCCATGGTAGTCGGTACCTCGCTCACTATTGTTATGTTCAATGCCATGTCCGCTTCGACAGCGTTTATTAAGCAGAAAAAAATACTCTACAGTGCGGCAATCTGGTTTACGCTGGCTACGATTCCCGGATCCTATCTTGGCGCTGTCGCGTCGGAAGGCTTCGACATATCCATGTTGAAATTCTGGTTCGGTTTATTCCTACTCTGCATGTCGACGTTTATCGGTTATAAAAACTGGACGAAAGGACAACGCAAGGAAGAATCTTTGCAACTTCATGAGTTGACCTATAGTAAAACTATCGGTTGTTTAATCAGTGTGGTAGTCGGCTTTATTTCCAGCGTTTTCGGCATCGGCGGCGGGCTCATTCACGTGGCGGCGCTCGTGTATATTTTGGGCTTCCCCACACATGTGGCAACGGCTACGAGCCAGTTTATATTATTCTTATCCACGATTACAGGTGTAGTCACACATTATTCCTTGGGTCATATTCAATGGAATATCGCCATTGCCTGCGGCATTGGGGCCGTCATTGGGGCCCAACTTGGTGCGGCTATTGCTAAACGTCTTAAAGCTACCAGTATTCTTATGGTGTTCTCTTTAGGAGTAGGGATTTTAGCATTGCGATTGATTTGGACGTCGGGAATGTTGTGGTAAGATGCTTGGATATTAGTGAAATTTAATTAAATATTGAGAACCTCGGATTTTTGAACCGTTACAAGGCAATTGTAATTTATTGCTTTGGACGGTTCTTTTTTTGTTGTGAAAGAAATGTACTAAGATTTTATCAATAGATTATCGAAAAAATTTAATGCCTATTAATATAGTAGTTATAATTTGAGTTTGCTACAACTTTATAGAAAAAATGAAGTGTTATTACTGTGTTTTTTTAAACAGTTTCTATAATATCAATTTTTATATTAAGTGAAGATATTAACTGAACTAATAGCTATATTGAACCAATATGATAAAAATGTTAGCATTTAATCATAAAGTGAAGTACAGATGAATTTGAGGGGGATATAATTCAAGTTCATCGAATATTAAAAGTGTTAGGTAGTATAAGGGTTTGAGAGGTGTATGGTATGGAAACTAAGAAGTATGGTCGTCATCGAGTGGTTAAAGCTTCTTTGAGTAGTGCAGTCTTATTGAGTTTGTTGTTAGGCGGACAGGTTTTTGCGGCAGATAATATCATTGTAGATAGCGGTACGGCGACGGGGACAACGAATACGGTGACTGATGATAAAACCGCACGCATCATGGGCACAGAAAACTCAGTAACCGGCAGTGAAGATGCCAATGTTATTGGCGATACTAATACGGTTGAAGATACCAATGGCGTTAATATTGTAGGTAATGATAATAAGGTAACAAAGAGCTACCCATGGCAGGGTGGAACAAGATATGAAGCCAGTGTTGATACGCGTGTTTTAGGTAATAATAACGAAGTGCGAGGGAGCCGTAAACAAAACGTCATTGGTGATAATAATAAGATAATCGGCCGAGATGTTGGTACAGTTACTGACTATGGTCATCCTGAAGGTCGTGAACCTAATATATCCGACTTAACTATTGGTCGTGGTAATGTACTTACCGGTAACCATACGTATCGCAATGAATGGGACTCCTTGACGGTTATCGGTAATAATAATGATATTGATGGTGCGGCAGCAGGTATTATTATTGGCGATAATCAAAAAGGCAGTAATATTCTGGATTCTATTATCATAGGCTCTTTATCACCTGAAGAAAAGAAGACTATCGGTGTTGGTAATCGGAAAATGGTTGTTATTGGTTACCATGCATTGGGAGCTGATGGCACTACAGCAATCGGGCATAGAGTTCAGAGCTTAGGGCCTCTCAGTACAGCTGTTGGCACTCGTTCAACCATTGAGGGAATGACTGTTTATTCCGCTCTTTATGGCGTAGATAATAAGCTTAGTTCCGAAAATGAGAATGGAATGGGTGTTTCGATTGCAACCGGAACTTTTGGGACTTTGAATAAAGTTGATTCGTCTTTGAGTTCTATGGTTTTCGGTACCGGTAACCGTGTGACCAATGCAGCCGGTAATATGACTGAAGGTATTGAAGGCGGTTTTATGACGGGGCGCTGGGGCGAGCTCTATTATCATGCCGGTGATGATTTCGGTTATACAGATCGTTTTTCCGAGGTGATGGGTGAGTTTGCAACTTTAAATGGGGGATCAGTCTTTGCTTTGGGCAATGGAAATGTATCGGATTATGCAAGACGATCTTCTATCTTTGGAACGGGCAATACTTTAAGTGGCACCGAAGCAGCGGTTAGTGATTATAATATGGTTACCGGCTATCTAAATAAAGCATCCAATGTGAATCATGTCTCTGTCATGGGGACCGGCAATACGCTTAGCGACGCGACAACGGATGTTGTCATCGGTGATTATCATATTTTGTCGGGTAGTCAAAATAACGTAATTCTTGGAACTATGGGAACAAGAGTAGGCTATGAAGAACAGGCTCATACGCCTAAGAGTTTTGACCATGTGACCGGAAATCTACAGTGGACAGGAGATACGCTGCACTATGCGGTAAAGGTGCAAAAACCGTTACGTGAACATACGGAAAATATCAGCAACGCCGTTATGCTCGGATATAATACGGACGTACAACATGATGGTGGTGTGGCTATCGGCAGCAACTCTGTATCTTCTGCTGATAAAGGGGCTTTTGGCTATAATCCGATTACCGGTAACGCTTTTGAAAATGAAGCGGCCATTGTTGCTTATGCCGGCAAAGAAGCTCGATTTGCCGAATTAAATAGCAGTATCCCTGATTTAGAATCAGTTCTTTTAACGGCAAAAGCTGATTATGAAACCAAGGTCTCCGATTATCTGGCCAAGAATGCCGATTATGTTCAAGCTGTACATGCTTATAACAGCATTGACCATGATTCGGATCAAGGCCGAAGAATTAAAGATCAGATGGATGCCGCTAAAACTGCGAATGATGAAGCAAGAACCGCTATGGATACGGCAGAAACTGCCATGAATGATGCCAATAAAGCTTACACGGCAGTTGTATCGGAAAAAACTCAGATTACGTCCGCTTGGCGATCCGGTGCGGCAGCTGTTTCCGTTGGTGATAGTGAAACAGGTTTAAATCGTCAAATTACTAATGTAGCAGCCGGTACAGAAGATACAGATGCGGTTAACGTGGCTCAATTAAAGAGCATTGCGACGAAGGTTGATGCAAATTCCATCCACTATTTCTCCGCGAAGAGCGCTCAAACTTCTGCCGGCACGAACTACGCAAATGATGGTGCTACCGGTACAGACAGCATTGTTATCGGTATTTCTTCCAAGTCAGACGGTAATAACAGTGTTGTTTTAGGGAATAACACGACCGTTACGGGCGTTAAAAATGGCAGAAACAATAGCATCGTTGTCGGTCATAGTATCGAAGTGGACGGTACCCATAATGCTGTGTTTGCAACTGACTACAATAACGGTGACAATAAATTGACTAAAGTATACGGTGAGCAGAATACCGTTCTCGGTGTGGGCAACTTAGTCGGTTATACGGCAGTACGAAATGGCAATAGTTGGGATTATACAAAGAATAACTCCGGCAGTGATCAGAACGTGGCGGTCGGATTAACTAATACCGTGAGTGGCGGCAGCGTTGTCATCGGTACTAATTCTGTGGTACAAGCGTTAGGTACGTCCATTGGTCACGGAAATAATATTTTAGGAGATCGGTATGCCGGTGGAGACTGGCGCGTTGCTGTAGGTAACTATATAACTGCTACAGGTGATAAAGCCGTGGCTATCGGTAATGGTGTCAATGTGAATGCCTGGGGTGGTATTGGTATTGGCGCTAACGATCCAATTGGGTGGAATAGAACGATAGTTACCGGAAAAAATGCTATGGCTATTGGGTCTCTAGCTCAAGCTACAGATGAAAATGCCCTTGCATTAGGGTTCAAAAGTGTGGTAACCGGGAAGAATGCAACGGCTATCGGTGCCAATACGAAGGCTTCTGAAGCAAACGGCGTCGCTTTGGGAGCTGATTCTGTGGCCGATACTGCAGCCGGTATAGCCGGTTATGATCCGTCGACTAAGGCTACTTCGACTGACACATCAAGTACTTGGAAAGCTACTCGGGCGGCCGTATCCGTTGGTGGCGGTACGAGTAGTTATACCCGCCAAATTACCAATGTAGCGGCCGGTTCTGCTGATACAGATGCAGTCAATGTAGCTCAGTTGAAGAAAGTTCAGACACAACTTGATGCTAATTCCGTTCATTATTTCTCCACAAAGAGTTCTAAAACGGCGTCCGGCACCAACTATTCAAATGACGGAGCAACGGGCACAGACAGCATTGTTATCGGTATTAACTCGTCGTCAAAAGGTAACAACAGTACCGTTTTTGGTAACAATGTCAGTGTTGTAGGCGATAAAAATAATTTTAATAGTAGTATTGTTGTAGGTCAGAATATTGATGTTGAAGGTACGCATAATGCCGTTTTTGCAACGGATTACGAAAATGGTGATTATAAAACGACTAAAGTATTTGGTGAGCAAAATACCGTTCTCGGTGTGGGCAACTTAGTCGGCTATACGGCAGTTCAAAATGGTAATAGTTGGACGTATACCAAGAATGACTATGGTGCCGACCAAAACGTTGCGGTAGGTTTATTGAATACGGTAAGTGGCGGCAGTATTGCTGTTGGTACAAGTTCTCATGTAGCTACTTTAGGGACATCTTTTGGTCATGGGAATACGATTGAAGGGAGTATGACAGAAGGCGGTCAATTGCGTATTGCTTTGGGAAACTATTTGACCGTAAAAGGTGAAATGGGTTTAGCAATTGGTAATGCAGCAAAGGTTGACGGTGACTGGGCCATTGCAATTGGTAACAATAACCATGATGAAGAAAAGACGACTACTGTTAAGGGTGAGAGCTCCATTGCTATGGGGACAGCTACAATTGTTGATGGCGGTTGGGCTACGGCCATAGGTAGTTATAGTGAAGTTACCGGTAAGAGTGCGACGGCAGTGGGCAGTTACAGTATTGCTACCGGTGAGCGCGCCACGGCGTTTGGGAATGTGGCCCAAGCTAAGGAAGCCTTTTCTTTGGCTGTAGGTGCTTTTTCAACAGCAGAGGCTTCTCAATCGGTGGCTATTGGTGGTTATGGTGCTACAGCCAAGGCTAATCATAGTGTTGCCTTAGGCACCTTCAGCGTCGCGGATAGATTTGCTGGGGCTTTGGGTTATGATCCACTGACTAAAAAAGAGTCGACAAGTGAAACAGCTGCATGGAAATCTGTTCTTGGTGCCGTATCTGTAGGAGATGGTACGAATGGTTATACCCGCCAAATTACCAACGTAGCGGCCGGTTCTGCTGATACAGACGCGGTTAATGTGGCTCAACTTAAACAAGTTCAACAGTCTATTTCTGATGCTGTTAAGGAAGGCAAGACGACTATTGAAGCGGGCGATAATATTACTGTTGCAAAAGGATCTACTGAAAACAGTTACAAGATTACGGCTAAAGATACGACACTTAAAGACTCCGATAGTGCCCTTAAGCTTGATGGTAATAAGTTGAAATTAGAAATCGAAGATACAGCCGGTAATAAGGTATCCGGTAGTGTTGAATTAGATAAAATCGGATCTGCCATTGATACGAAGAATACCATTGCTAAAGCCGAAGGCGGTCATATTGATTTCACGACGAAAACCAATGAATATGGTGGCACTGAATATTCGCTTAGCGTAGTTACAGACGGCAAGGTTGAATCGGGCAATGCAGGTATTGTTACAGGTGATACGGTATATAATGAAACCCGTGTTGCTAAAGACGGTGCTTACGTCAAACAGGCTAATTCTGCGGCTGAAAACTTATCTGTTTTAGACAGCCAAGTTAAAACGAATACGGACAACATTACAAATATTAACAGCAATGTTATTAACTTGAATAGCCAAGTTAACAAGTTGGATTCACGTATTAATCGTGTCGGTGCCGGTGCGGCCGCTTTGGCAGCATTGCATCCGCAAGATTACGATCCAAGTGCTAAATGGGATTTTGCTGCCGGTTATGGTAACTATAAATCGGCTAATGCCGTAGCGATTGGTGCGTTCTATCGTCCGACGAATGACTTGTTATTCTCCATCGGCACCAGCATGGGCGGTGGTGAAAACATGTTTAACGCTGGCGTCAGTGTTAAGTTCGGTAGCAGCAATGAGTATTCGAATTACTCGAAATCTGCCTTAGCTGAAGTTGTATCTGAACAGTCTAAGCAATTAGCAAACCAAAATTCTACGATTGAAGAATTACGAGCTCAGGTTCAACAACAGGCTCAGGAAAATGCCGAATTACGTACACAAGTACAGGAAATTATGCGCCAGTTGGCTAATAAATAGTTAAATCTAAACCGGTGTTATCAGTTTCTAATATGGTAGCTGTGTGAGATAGTTAAATTGGATCCTCTTTAATTAAATAAAAACGGGATTGTTCCGAGGTAATAACCTTGGAACAATCCCGTTTTACTTTATAAGTCTATACGTCCTACCGCCGATAAGGCCTTGTCCGTATATAGAATCTTTTATTCAATTGCATTTAGAATGCATGTTTACACCGTCATCCCTTTGGCGTAGTTTTCATACAATTCCGTATAATAACCACCCTTAGCCAAGAGTTCTTGGTGGGTACCTTGCTCAACGATTTGACCGTTATTCACAACGAGCAATAAATCAGCGTCGCGAATGGTGGATAATCGATGGGCGATGACGATACCGGTACGGCCTTTTAAGAGTTGATTCATCGCTTTTTGTACTTCCGCTTCCGTACGCGTATCTACATTGGCAGTGGCTTCATCGAGTACCAAAATACTTGGGTTGACTAAGAAGGCACGGGCAATGGTGAGCAATTGGCGCTGTCCTTGCGAGAGGTCATCGGCCCCGTTTTTCAGCATCGTGTCATAGCCCTGCGGCAAGGTGCGGATGAAATGGTCGGCCATGGCCAATTTAGCCACTTTGATAATTTCTTCGCGGGTCGCATCCGGCTTACCATAAGCGATGTTTTCAGCTATTGTACCGGTAAAAATCCACGTGTCTTGTAAAACCATGCCGATTTGACGGTGTAAGGCTTCACGGCTCAGTTCGCGAATATCGGTACCGTGAATCGTAATGGTACCGCCGGATATTTCGTAAAAACGCATGAGTAGGTTAATGATGGTGGTTTTGCCAGCCCCTGTAGGGCCTACAATAGCTACAACGTGGCCGCTGGGAATTTCGAAACTTACGTCCTGCATGAGCGGTTTATCCGCACTGTAGCCGAAGTCTACATGCTTGAATTCGATGGCATTTTCACCGGTAGACAAGAGGTTTTGGTCGCTATTGGTATTCGTATTCGTTATGCCGACTGAATCAGTATTCCCGCTTGATGCGGCAACATTAGGCGGAATCGTCAATGTGCCGGAGTCATCCTCCATTGGAGCGTCCAGAATTTCATAAATACGGCCTAAAGCAGCGTGTGTTTCTTGGAATTTTGTCAAAATGTAAGAGCTTCGGGAAATCGGGTCGGATACCTGCGTTACATATAGGAAGAAGGCCTGAATATCACCGAGGGTGATTTGACCGCGCAATACGAGGAGGCCACCCTGAATAGCGACTAACACATAACCGATTTGATTGATAAAGTTAACGAGAGGCATAATGAGTTGCCCCATGAAGCCCGATTGGCGTTCACGCGTGAAAAGCTGTGTATTCAAATCGGTAAGGTGGTCGGTAGTGACTTTTTCAAGACCGAACGCCTGCACAATTTGCTTGCCGGAGATTAACTCTTCAATACCGCCGTTGACGGCACCTAACGCCTGCTGATTGCGGAGATAAATGGTGCGCGTCTTCTTGGCGGTTAACGTTAAGCCGAAAACACCGACCAGGATAACACCGATGATAATCGCGGCCAGGAGCGGGCTAATCCAAATCATCATGGCTACGGCCCCGACAATGCCGATAAACGATGAAATGAGGCCCGGAATGCCTTCTCGGAGCGCTTCACCGACGGAGTCTAAATCGCTGGTGAGGCGACTTAACATATCACCGCGGTTGTGTTGATTGAAATAGGACATCGGCAAGTGGTGAATCTGATGGCTTACGCGACTGCGCAAAGCCAATACCATGTGTTGCGCACTGCCGGCGATGATAAATTCACTAACGTATGTGAATACGGCGTGGCAGCTGTAGAAAATGATGAGTAGAAGGACTGTATCGATTGTACCGTCTAAAATGGCGTTGATTTCACGGTGCTGTTCGAGGCTCTGAACGATGGCATCGACAATGTCACCTAAGAGGCGCGGTGCGATAATTTCAAAGCTGGCAGCCAGAATTAAAGCTATCGTAAGAAACGCGAGGAGCCACCATTGATCGCGTGAGTCATAGAGGAAGCGTTTAACTAGTTTCATAGTGCCACCTCCTGAGATGTTACGATTTGTTGGTAAATCGGGCAATGAGCCAGTAATTCATCATGAGTGCCCACACCGACCGATTCACCTTGATTAATGACGAGAATTTTATCCGCTTTTTGGGCGGCGCTGACCTTCTGCTCAATAGATATGAATGCCCGGCCGGAGGTAATGCCATCGCTGTTTCTATTGCCGTTGCTATTGCTAATCTCCTCGGCTACGGCTTTCCGCACTTGCTGTTCCGTAATGCCGTCCAAGGCAGAAAAACTGTCGTCAAAAATTAAAAGACGCGGTTTGCGCACTAAGGCACGGGCCATGGCTAAACGTTGACGTTGACCGCCGGACAGATTGGTGCCGCCTTGAGCCAGTTCATGCTCGTAACCGTCTTCGAAGCGACTGATAAATTCATGGGCACCCGCTAATTTAGCTGCTTCTTCCAGATCTTCACGTGACAGCGGTGCATCGGATAATTGGCTTTTGCCAAATTCTAAATTCATGGCAATGGTACCGGTGAAAAGATAGGCTTTTTGCGGTACATAGCCGATTTGTGAGCGGACAGCTTCAATAGGTTGGTTAAAAATTGACTGACCGTTGAAAAGGATATCGCCCGATTCGATCGGATAGAGACCTAGAATAAGCTTGGCTAAAGTACTTTTGCCGGAGCCGATATCGCCCATAATAGCTAGCGTTTCGCCGGCGTTGAGGGTGAAGGAAATATCTTTTAAAGCTGCTTCTTCCGCGTCATCATAGCGGAAAGTGACGTTACGGAATTCTAATAACGGAGCTTGGGCCGCGTTGTCTCCTAGTGAGTGTATATCTAAATTGCCGGAAATGGTGTTTATTGGGTGTAAATCGGAAACACCTGATCTGGTGTTGGCTGCGCGTGAATCCGCATTTTCAGTGCCTACACTTGTTATATAAGTTGTAGTCGGGTTTTCAGAATGAACCAGCAATTCCCGAATGCGGCGATAGCAGATAATGGCTTCCGGTACGTCGAGCAGCACGAACACAGCCATAATAAGATTCATCAAAATGAGCGTAGCATACTCGATAATAGCCATAATATCACCGATTTGGAGCACGCCGGAGTCAATCTGATACCCGCCGAGCCAGAGGATAACTACCGTACTCATGTTGAAAATAATGAGGATACTCGGCAAACCGATGGCGTAGGTGCGCGCCAATTTAGTTTCTTTGGCGGATAAATCGGAAAACATGCTGATTTCAGCGGCTTTTTCATCGTCAGTGCGATTAAAAGCACGAATGACGGACATGCCGATAATATGGTCACGCACGAGGTCGGTGAGCTTATCCAGTTGTTGCTGAACCGCCATAACGATAGGGAGGGCTCGTTTTTGAATCATAATCATGAGTACTACCATGATGACCATGAGACTCAAGATGATAAGCCCCATTTCAAAACTTTTGTAAAACGTAAGCCCCAAGCCGACTATAATCATTAGCGGCATAGGCAGAATCATATTGATGCCTTCAGACAAGACAGACTGGATTTTTTCAACATCACGGGTGGCACGCATAAGTAAAGTGCCGGTGCCGTATTTAGAAAAATCTGACAAAGAGAAGTCCTGCAATGCCTGTACGAGTTGTTGGCGCATGTTGAGACTTACGCGTGATGCAATATGGGAAGCCAGATATACAGCACTTAAAGAGCCGATGACGGTTACCAAAGAGGCGGCGAGCATGGCAATGCTGAGACGGCTGATGGCGTCCAAGTCGCCGTGCAAAACGCCTTCGTTAATGATACTGGCCGTTAATGTCGGTACGGTGAGCGCACTGACTACATGAATCAAGGAGAGCAGACAGGCGCTTAAAAAAGCCCATTTTACGGGGCTTAAATATGTTGAGATAAATTTCATATATATCGTTCCTTTTCAATATACTATATACCCCTATTGTATCATATTTAGTGATATGTCGTTATTTTATTTTGATACGTCATACGAAATTTATTGCATGAAAAACCCCTTACTGTTAGGTTTAAAATCTAACAATAAGGGGCTATCCGGTGAATTAAGACACTGATTCGGGATGATGTATGATGTTTTGTTCTATGCCACAGGATTTATGACAGTTATTTCAATATTTTTACCGTGTGACCATTGGTATGAATATTGCTATTCGTTGCATCGTCATTGTTGAGTTCGGTTAAATAAGAGTCGCCGGTCACATTCCAAACCGAGTCTTTGCTGAGGCTGAGTGAGGCCTGTTTAGCGCTGTTATTTGGATTGATAGCGCCGGTGAAAGTCGAGTTTTGTGCAAGCTTAATGTCTAATTTACTGCCGCGGTCGGCTAAGATATCGCCGTTAATGGCTTGTTGGTTTGCCTGCAGTTTCACTTGGCTGTTATTGCTTCCCGCGTTATTGATGGCAGCCGACGCACGGGCCAAGTCGGATGAATCGCTCGCACCGGATAGAACTTGCATGAATGGGACATTACCGGATTTATTGATTGTGTTACCTTGTAGCTTGATTTGGGCTTTGGTACCGATAACGATGAAAAGTGGCGCTGTGCCGGTTTCCGTAATTTGGCTTTGATTGATGGTTAGCTTCGAAGTGCCTTTTTCTGCTGTGCCTAAATCTGTTTGATAGAGGTAAAACCCGTTGGCACCTTTCAATTGGGAATTAGTGAAGGTTACATCCGTATCGCCTTCCAAAAGACCTAAGGTTCCATTGATAGCTTCGCCGTTAACAGCATTTAACTTCATCGTGCCGGTGGAGCTGATGAGAGGGCTGTTTTGGCCATAGGTGCGTAATGTTACATTATCTGCGGTGAGGCTGCTGTTAGTCTTGGTGGCCGTGGCAAGGGTTGGACTTTGGAAGCCGTAGGTACTGATACTACTTTGTTTTAAGTTGATTTCAGCGCCATAGGCTGCCCCGATGCCTTGGGAGACACGGTTATTTGTGCGAACCGTCAAATCTTTGGCGGTGATTTTTACCTTTTTACCGCTGCCTACTACTCCTGACGCACCATTGCCGGTGGTAGCAATCGTGCTGCTTTCAATCGTTGCTTCGCTGTACGGTGCGACTAAGAGAGCCGCGTTTTGACCGCGCCAAAGGCTGAGACCTTCGCTGTTGCTATTACCGGTTTTGATGAGTTCAGCTTTTTTCAACTTTGCCTTGCCGGTTTTCTGGACCAAGATTACATTTTGGTTATTCTGATTGTTGCTGAGGGACTTTTTAAAAGTCTGATTACCGTTGGCTGTTTTAGTGGCTTTAAACTTATAGTTGCGGTCTACTTTTTTGCCTTTTTTCACCGCATCGTCGGCATCACTCACAAGGCCGAGCAGTTGACCGGCCGCTTTAATCGGGTTGAGTGACGGTAGCGAGAAGGACGGGATGATCTTAGCTGCGATATAAGCACTAAGCGGATCGGCCGCGTGTGCGGTGCTTACCGGATAGGCTGATGCGGAAAACGCCAAAGTAACGGTCATTATGGCCGTTAAGGTGATGCGTTTAGTGGATTTACGGGATTTTTTTCTATTTAAATATTTCATGGTACTCCTTTATAGCTTGAGTGTCTGTGTATTATATATGTATTAATCTCGCAAGTTATTTCGCGAGACACTATGTTCATTATAACGTAGTGGGCGAGTGAGTACAAAAGAAAGTTTGATGAAGTCGGGGGGATAAGTCGGATATAGTAAGTCAGATAGAGTGATTTACGGAGCTTTTCGGGGGAAAGTTGGGTTAAGGGCTTGATTTGTTGGTCAAAACACGGTAATATATTAAGGTAATAGTTTAATTTGGAGAGGTGTCCGAGTGGTTTAAGGAGCTGGTCTTGAAAACCAGTGACTCCGCAAGGGGCCGTGGGTTCGAATCCCACCCTCTCCGCCATAAGAAAAAGCGACTTTTCGTATGAGAAGTCGCTTTTTGTTTATATAAAAATAATTTAGTCCAGTTCGGGAAAGGTTTGGAATCTGTCTTTTAAATAGTTTTGGTATATACCCTCCGTCACAGTCTTCTCTGAAATGGAAAACTCGTGAGCTCCAAATTGACGAACCGGCATGATGCCCATGAGGGAATTCGTAATAAAACATTCGTCGAAATTGCGGATTTCATCAGGCATAATATTTTTTTCAATAACATCATAGCGATGACAGAGATAGGCGCGAACGATGCCCGGTAAGAGTCCGGCCTCAACGGGTGGCGTATACAACCGGTCGTTTTTTATAAAAAATAGGTTGCTCACGGCACCTTCCGTAAGTTCGCCACGGCTGTTACAGAAAATTGGCTCATCAATGCCATTTTTAGTTGCTTGTCGTTTGGCTAGGATGGAGTCACCATAATTAAAGGTCTTATGGTAGACAAAAGGGGATGATTCGTTGCGGCGAATGTCGGATAGCGCCAATACAAAGCCCGGGCGAGACGGTAAATTTTCGTATGGATTAGGACGGGATGTGAAGCTTAGATTGTTAGCGGATACTAAGATTTTGACAACACCCATGCTGGCTCGGTTTTGTTTGAGGTAGGTTTGAAGTTGTTGGTGCCAAGTGTCGGGAAGCGTGATACCAAGCCAGTCGAGCGTACGACGCAGGCGTGCTTCGTGGGCTTCCAGCCAAATTAGCTGTCCGTTTACAAGGGCTATGGTTTCAAAGGCGCCAAGGCCAAACTGATAGCCGTCATCAAAGGTAAGAGTCATAGTCGAATGTTTCTCCTTTCGTGGCACTGAGTAAGGCCTTAGCCTTTTGCCAAATTTCTTCATATTCAAAGTTCTTGTCCGATTCCGCCGTAATACCACCACCGACACCGATATAGTATGTGTCGCCTTGATGAACAGCTGTGCGGATGACGATGTTGAGGTCGCAGTTGCCGTCAAGGGTTAAGTAACCAATGGTACCGGTGTAAAGTTGGCGTGGACTTGATTCCAGTTCGTCGATAATCTCCATGGCTCGCCGTTTAGGTGCGCCCGTAATAGAACCGCCCGGAAAGAGTGCCGTTAATGCATCTATGGCGGTCTGTTCCGGCTTGAGGGTGCCGGTTACGCTGGCGATTAAATGGAAGACCGTTGCATACTCTTCTACCGCAAAGAGGTTGGGTACGGTAACACTGCCGGGCAGGCAGATTTTATTGAGGTCATTTCGTTCTAGATCCACAATCATCAATAATTCGCTTTGGTCTTTTTGCGATTCGGCCAGTTCTTTACGAAGTGCCGCATCTTCTTTGGCGGTCTTGCCGCGTCGGCGGGTGCCTTTGATAGGACGAGTTTCAATTTGTTTGCCGTTGATGTGGAGCAATCGTTCCATGGAAGCGCTGATTATCTGATAGGAACCGTATTGCAAGTAGGCTCCGAATGGGGCCGGATTGTCACGGCGTAGTCGTGAAAAAAAGGTGTAGGGCGGGCAGGGGCAGTCGACGGTTAAAGTACCGGTGAAGTTGGTAACATAGACGTGACCGGCTATGAGATAGTCTAGCAATTTCTTTAGAGCCAGGGCATATTCATCAGGCTTACAGTCCGGTCGAATATCTATAGGATAAGTATTTGTCAGGAGGGGCGCTGTGAAGGCGGCCATTTTCTCTTTGATGAGACTTTCCATTTTCTCCCAAAGTTCCTGAGGCGGCGCCGTATGGCCGTTGGTAATGAACCAAAGGGAATGATCTTTTAAGTCCTCGATGATGAAAAAGTCGTAAAAAATCCATTTCATATCGGCCATGGCGATTTTCGCTTCGTGTCGGGACGTAATGCCCATTCCCTTCATGCCGTAGTCGTAGGTAACATAGCCGATGGCACCGTCTGTCAATGGTAGATCGGTAGGATTTTTCCGGTGATGTTGCTGCAGATAGGCTTTGAGGTATTCTTCGGGAGTTCCCGAGTGGAGTGTGCCGTCGACGCGGAAGATTCCATTTTCGACACTCACTTCATGATAGGGAACAAGGCCGATGATTGAATATTGACCAAGATTATTTTCCAAAGATGAGTCGAGAAAAACGGCGTCTTTTTCATCGGCAAAGAGGGCAAAAATCTGGCTGGCCGTATAGGGAAGCGTAGAGCGGCGAATATATGATTCGGTTGTTGTTACGGTAATAGTTTCAGTTATGGTATCGGTTGTGTTTTCAGGCATGGACGCAGTCTCCTTTTTCGGCTCGACGGCAAAAAGCTTGGATTAATTCAGAGCCGTATTCCGACAGTAAGGCTTCGGGGTGAAATTGTAGGCCAAAGAGTGGCAGTTTTTGATGGGATATGGCCATGAGTGCACCATCTTCACTGACAGCGTCGACGCGATAATCATCCGGTAATGTACTTCGTTGGACAACTAATGAATGATAGCGAGTCACATCAAAGGTTTTGGGAAGACCATTGAATAAGCCGTGGTCGTTATGATGAAGGGCTGTTATCTTGCCGTGCATCGGTTTTTGCCCGCGAACTACAGCGGTACCGGCGGCGTGAGCTAAGATTTGCATACCGAGACAAACGCCGAGGATGGGCATCTTTTCTTTGAATTCCTGCACGATAGCCAGTGATTGTTGAGCGTCAGCCGGGCTTTTGGGACCCGGCGAAATGATGAGCCCAGTGGGGTTCAGCATAGCAATTTCATCAAGACTAAGGGCATCGCAAGGGTGAACCTCGACATTGCGTCCTGTTTCAGCTACCAAATTAGCTAGGTTATAGGTGAATGAATCGTAATTGTCGACGATGAGATACATAATACCTCCTTAAACGCAAAAAAAGGACAACGACGGCAGCAAAATACTGCACAGTCGTTATCCTTAAAGGTCCGTAAACTGTGATTTGTAAAAATCTCTTGAGACTAGTATATCATAAAACATTATCTTGTCTAAAGGTTTTTATATAAATGTTTTAAATCAAAAAAAGCCCCTACAAACAAGGTTTGTAGGGGGTGTAATCTAACTGGCGGAGGATTAGGGATTCGAACCCTAGCGACGGTAACCCGCCCTAACGATTTAGCAAACCGTCCTCTTCAGCCTCTTGAGTAATCCTCCATATCTAATTACTAAAATATCATATCATTAGTAGAAGGCACTTGTCAAGATTTTGTAAATATTAGTTGTAAATTTTATTTAAGTAAAAGTCACTTAAACACCTTTGGCATCGGGATCCCAGATAAACTTATGGATTTGAAGTTGAATGCGGATTTGCTGAAGGTTATTGGTGAGCAAATAGTCCACGATTTCCTTTGGATCGATTTTGCCAAAAACCGGTGACACGTAGATATGTCCTTTAGGTTGTTTGGTAAGTACGATTTCCTTCATACGCTGTAAATCGCCGTAGGAGCTGACAACAAATTTCAATACGTCCTTAGTAGTCATGGCTTCACATAATTTAGGATGCATGGACTCTTCGGCACTCGAATCAGGACATTTGTAATCGTAGGTGTAGAACACATTATCCCGTTGGAATGGCGCGATAATGCTGCCGTTAGTTTCGATATTAAATTCGTAAGGATCAAAAGGTGTTGTTTCACGGCTTAGAATATCGATGAGTTGTTCGACTTCCTTAGCCTGCAATAAGGGTTCGCCGCCAGTGATGGTGATGTAGCGGTTACCCATTTGACGCAAGGCCTTGGCTACGTCTTCTACAGACTGCACTTCGTATTCCACTTCGTCGCCGTAACTGTAGGTTGTATCGCAATAGACACAACGCAAATTACAGTCATAGAGGCGTAGGAACGAGCAGGGAAATCCTTGGCGGGTCCCTTCACCTTCGATGGAGCTAAAACGCTCAATCACGTTCATAGATGGCTACATTCCCTTCCGATTCCTGAACCACAACTTTGAAGCATTTTTCGCCCAACTGATCGGCAATCCATTTCGCCATATTTTCGGCAGTCGGATTGATGTCGCCCATAACATCGTTCACGTGTTTGTGATCAAGTTGGCCGTGAATCGCTTCTTTGATATGACCGAAGTCAATGACCATACCGTTCTCATCAAGCTCGGCGGCGCGTGCGTGAATGTGCACAATCCAGTTATGACCGTGTAGGTTTTGACACTTACTTGGGTAGGTCAACTTCAGCTGATGAGAGGCGCTGATTTCTAGTTTTTTTACTACTGTAAACATGTATACCTCGCTTAAAATTGTAATGTTTTAATTCGCTCAATGGCACGCAATGTGTTTTCACGACTGCCGAAGGAGGTGAGACGTAAGTATCCTTCGCCGCAAGGGCCGAAACCGGCACCCGGGGTGCTTACGATATGTACTTTTTCCAATAAAAGGTCGAAAAACTCCCAGCTTGTCATGCCGGCCGGAACTTTAAGCCAAATGTAAGGCGCATCAACACCGCCGAATACGGTGAGTCCGATGGCAGTAAGGCCTTCGCGGATGATGCGGGCATTTTCTTTGTAGTACGCAATGGCTTCACGTGTTTGACGATGGCCTGCTTCAGAATAAACGGCTTCGGCGGCACGTTGAATAATATAAGGAACACCGTTGAATTTAGTGCATTGTCGACGATTCCACATAGGGTTTAAGGCCTGTTTTTGACCGTCTGCCGTATTGACCGTTAATTCCTTCGGAACCACTGTATAGGCACAGCGTGTGCCGGTGAAGCCGGCTGTTTTGGAGAAGGAACGGAATTCAATGGCTACTTCGCGAGCCCCTTCGATTTCGTAAATGCTGTGAACTGTGTCTTCACTGCTGATGAAGGCTTCGTAGGCGGAGTCAAACATGAGCACCGTATCATTGGCTTTACACCAGTCAACCCATTCTTTAAGGCGTTTGCGGCTCAAAACGGTACCGGTCGGGTTATTCGGGCAGCAGAGGTAGACAATGTCTACATGTTGATTCGGAAATTCCGGCGAAAAGTTATTTTCCGCATTGGTTGGTAAGTAGACGATGTTTTCAAAACGGCCGTCTTTGAACTGACCGGAACGTCCGCCCATGACATTGCTGTCGAGATACACCGGATACACCGGGTCGGTAATGGCAACTACGTTGTTGGCACTGAAGAGCTCCTGGATGTTGCCCACGTCGGATTTGGCTCCGTCGGAGATAAAGACTTCGTCAATATCGAGGTTGATTCCGAGTGGTTTATAATCGTGATCGACAACGGCTTGACGTAAGAATTCGTAACCTTGTTCCGGGCCGTAACCGCGAAACGTTTCGGCTTGACCCATTTCGTCAACTGCTTTATGCATGGCTTCAATCACGGCAGGTGCTAATGGTCGTGTTACATCCCCGATGCCTAAGCGAATGATGTCGGCATCCGGATTATTTTTCTGAAATTCTGCCACTTTGCGAGCAATGTTAGCAAATAAATAGGAACTTTGTAGGTTGGCATAATTTTCGTTGATTAGAGCCATGGTGAACCTCCTTGAAGCTTGGGTACAACTGAATTAAAATTTATAAAAACTACATTATATAGAAATTTATAAATTT
>ENA-UERQ01000591-UERQ01000591.1-human-gut-metagenome-genome-assembly--contig:-NODE-591-length-26040-cov-4.555406_pt1 | contig 26040 bp, 19 predicted proteins | sample MGYA00242986_ERZ507987 | MGnify/ENA primary metagenome ERZ507987 (study PRJEB26167, sample SAMN06115429) | human gut metagenome | host: Homo sapiens | place: China:Chongqing | collected 2015-04-15...
AATGCGCCGCGTTTCCATCACCAGTGGCTGCCGGACGAGTTGCGCGTGGAGAAGGGCTTTAGCCCGGACACCCTCAAGCTGCTTGAGCAGCGCGGGCAGAAGGTGGCGGTGAAGGAGGCGATGGGCAGCACCCAGAGCATTATGGTCGGACCGGATGGCGCGCTGTTTGGCGCGTCGGACCCGCGTTCGGTGGATGATTTAACGGCGGGGTATTGATTTTGTTGCCCGGAGGCGCTGCGCTTACCGGGCCTACAACGACACGGACGTAGGCCGGGTAAGGCGAAGCCGCCACCCGGCAACTCATTACTTCATCCTCGCCATATAATACGCATCCACATACTCGCCGTTGCGCAGGGCATAGCGCCTGCCGGTGCCTTCAATCTCAAACCCGTGCTTTTTGTACACCGCGATTGCCGGTTCGTTATCCACAAACACCGTTAACTCGATGCGGTCGACGCGCAGCCAGTTGTCGCACATATCGATCATCGTACGAATCAGCGCGCTGGCAACGCCACGATTGTGCCACCTGCCATCCACGCAGATACCAAAATCGGCCACGTGGCTGCGGCGCGGGCGCTGCGCGACCTCAATACAGAGATGCCCCACGACGATATCGTCAATGCAGGCAACCAGCTGTTTAATGCCCGGCTGTTCGCCTAGCCGCATTTGCCACATTTCCATTGAAGGATGAGGAACCTGTAGCGTGTTGTGGTACACCTCCGGCTGGGCGTGGATCTGACGAATTGCGTCGTAATCTTTCGGTTCAGCGTGGCGTATCACTATCTCACTCATTCCTTATCTCCAGCAGGGTTAATTGTGTATTTACACTCGCTGAGAAAGAAAATTCCGTCAACTGCATTTTTTTGCAAAAAGAAGTAGACAAGTGCGAATGAGAATGATTATTATTGCTCTGCGTTCAGGGGAACCCCTACGGAGAACCTGAAAGCACGACATTGCTCACATTGCTTCCAGTATTACTTTAGCCAGCTTTTGCTGGCTTTTTTTTTGAGGTTTTGTGTCTGCCTGGCTTACTTGCCATTTCGTCCCCGGGAAGTGCTCGTGCTCCTCACGTACATTTAGTACGCTCCGGGCCCTGCGCGCTTGCCGTGAACAAACTGCCTGCGACGCCGACGGCCGATCCTGTCGCCCTGTGGTGCAGTTCAAGCGCCATCCGGCAAAGAATCCAACATTCAGTCTCCAGCCGCTTTGCGCTATGGTGTAGACAATCACCTTCGAAAGGATCGTCTCATGACCTTACACTGCGCATTTATTGGTTTTGGTAAAAGCACCACTCGCTACCATTTGCCGTACGTCCTCAACCGCAAAAATAGCTGGCATGTCGCGCACATTTTTCGCCGCCACGCCAAGCCGGAAGAGCAGGCGCCACAATATTCACATATTCACTTCACCAGTGACCTTGACGAGATCTTAAACGATCCGCAGGTGAAGCTGGTGATCGTCTGTACCCATGCTGACAGCCATTTTGAATACGCCAAACGCGCGCTGGAAGCGGGTAAAAACGTGCTGGTTGAGAAACCCTTCACGCCGACGCTTGCGCAAGCAAAAGCACTGTTCGAACTGGCACAAAGCAAAGGGCTGACCGTTACGCCATATCAGAACCGTCGTTTTGATTCCTGCTTCCTCACCGCTAAAAAAGCGATTGAGAGCGGCAAGCTCGGCGAAATTGTTGAGGTTGAAAGCCATTTCGATTACTACCGCCCCGAGGCGGAAACCAAGCCGGGACTGCCGCAGGACGGCGCATTCTATGGTCTGGGCGTACACACCATGGATCAGATTATCTCGCTGTTCGGTCGTCCCGATTGCGTGGCCTATGACATCCGCAGCCTGCGCAACAAAGCGAATCCGGACGATACCTTTGAAGCGCAGCTGTTCTACGGCTCTCTGAAAGCCATTGTTAAAACCAGTCACTTGGTGAAAATCGGCTATCCGAAGTTTATCGTTCACGGTACCAAAGGCTCGTTTGTGAAGTACGGCATCGACCAGCAGGAAACCAGCCTGAAGGCCAATATCATGCCTGGTGAGCCAGGTTTCGCTGCTGACGATTCCATTGGGATGCTGGAGTACGTTAACGATGACGGCCTGACGGTAAAAGAAGAGGTGCAGCCGGAAGTGGGGGACTATGGTCGCGTCTATGATGCGCTTTACCAGACGCTGACAGCCGGTACGCCTAATTACGTCAAGGAATCTGAAGTTCTTACCAACCTGGAACTCCTCGAACGCGCCTTTGAACAGGCTTCTCCGGCGACGATAACTCTCGCCAAATAGCTTGCGCAGACTCCTCTGGGCTTGTTCATTTTTTTTGAACAGAGGAGTCAATTTTCACCCTCTATGATCCCCGGCGGATTGAGTCCACACTTACTCCATCGAAAACATCTGGGGGTGAACACAATGATCTACTTACGCAAAGCTAATGACCGTGGCCACGCTAATCATGGCTGGCTCGATTCCTGGCATACTTTCTCTTTTGCCAATTACTATGACCCAAACTTTATGGGGTTCTCGGCACTGCGCGTGATTAACGATGACGTGATCGACGCAGGTCAGGGCTTTGGTACTCATCCCCATAAAGACATGGAAATCCTGACTTACGTGCTGGAAGGCGCGGTGGAACATCAGGACAGCATGGGGAACAAAGAGCAGGTTCCGGCCGGTGAGTTCCAGATAATGAGCGCCGGGACGGGGATCCGTCACTCGGAGTACAACCCGAGCAATACTGAGAAGCTGCATCTGTATCAGATTTGGATCATGCCGCAGGAAAACGGTATTACCCCACGCTATGAGCAGCGCCGTTTTGATGCCGCTCAGGGTAAACAACTGGTGCTGTCGCCGGATGCCCGTGATGGCTCGCTGAAAGTGTACCAGGATATGGAGTTTTACCGTTGGGCACTGATCAAAGATGAGCAGTCGGTGCATCAGATTGCCGCTGAACGCCGCGTCTGGATCCAGGTAGTAAAAGGTAACGTGACAATTAACGGGACCAAAGCGACCACCAGCGATGGTCTGGCAATCTGGGATGAACAGGCCATTTCTATTCATGCCGACAGCGACAGCGAAGTGTTACTGTTTGACCTGCCGCCAGTATAAAAATACACGGCATCCTTCAAGCCGCATCTGTGTTGGCTTTCCTCGCTCACCCCGGTCGCGTACTTAATGTACGCTCCCGGGGATTTACTGCGTCGCCGCCTTGATGTAACTCGAATGATTTTGTGTATTTCTCACAATAAAAAACTCCTTTTTTTCTCTGCGAAGGTTCACGCACGTCCGTGGTAAACTGGGGGAATCTATCCCTTTTTAACGCTTCAGGACGATGAAAAAGAAAAGACCCGTACTTCAGGATGTAGCCGACCGCGTGGGCGTGACCAAAATGACGGTCAGCCGCTTTTTGCGTAACCCGGAGCAGGTCTCCGTGGCGCTGCGGGGCAAAATTGCCGCTGCACTTGATGAGCTGGGTTATATTCCCAATCGCGCTCCTGATATCCTTTCTAACGCCACCAGCCGCGCTATCGGCGTGCTGTTACCGTCTCTTACTAACCAGGTTTTTGCTGAAGTGCTACGCGGCATTGAGGCTGTCACTGACGCTCATGGTTATCAAACCATGCTGGCGCACTACGGCTATAAGCCTGAGATGGAACAAGAGCGTCTGGAATCGATGCTGTCGTGGAATATTGATGGCCTGATCCTCACCGAACGTAGCCATACGCCCCGTACGCTGAAAATGATTGAGGTTGCCGGTATCCCGGTGGTTGAGCTGATGGACAGCCAGTCCCCATGCCTTGATATTGCCGTGGGCTTCGACAACTTCGAAGCCGCGCGTCAGATGACAGCCGCTATCATCGCCCGCGGGCACCGTCATGTTGCCTATCTTGGCGCACGCCTTGATGAACGTACTATCATCAAACAGAGAGGCTACGAGCAGGCAATGCGCGATGCCGACCTGGTGCCGTACAGCGTGATGGTGGAGCAGTCCTCTTCCTACTCCTCCGGTATTGAACTTATCCGTCAGGCGCGGCGTGAATACCCGCAGCTCGATGGTGTCTTTTGTACCAACGATGACCTGGCGGTAGGGGCGGCCTTCGAATGCCAGCGTTTAGGGCTGAAAATCCCTGATGACATGGCGATTGCCGGATTCCACGGTCACGACATCGGGCAGGTGATGGAGCCGCGTCTGGCGAGCGTGCTCACGCCGCGTGAACGCATGGGCAGCATTGGCGCAGAACGTCTGCTGGCGCGCATCCGCGGTGAAGCCGTTACACCTAAAATGTTAGATTTAGGTTTCACCTTGTCACCGGGCGGATCTATTTAAGCCAACAAGTTTGAAGTAGCTCACACTTATACACTTCGAGCACGAATGGATATTGCTTCTCTATTTATCCGGCTGGACAATGTTACCGATAACAGTTACCCGTAACAATTTCCTGATTCTTGTACCAGTGGGGGCAACGCTTTGAGCACGACTAATCATGATCACCACGTTTACGTTCTGATGGGCGTATCGGGCAGCGGTAAATCTGCTGTCGCCAGCGAAGTGGCGCATCAACTGCAGGCCGCGTTTCTTGATGGCGATTTTCTCCATCCGCGCAGCAACATCATGAAAATGGCTTCTGGTGAGCCACTCAACGATGACGACCGCAAACCGTGGTTACAGGCGTTGAATGACGCCGCCTTTGCGATGCAGCGTACCAACAAGGTTTCGCTGATCGTCTGTTCCGCCCTGAAAAAAGTCTATCGCGACCAGCTACGCGACGGTAACCCGAACCTCTCTTTCATCTATCTGAAAGGGGATTTTGACGTTATCGAAAGCCGCCTGAAAGCGCGTAAAGGTCACTTCTTCAAAACGCAGATGCTGGTGACCCAGTTTGAAGCGCTGGAAGAACCGGGTGCGAATGAAAACGATGTACTGGTGGTCGATATCGATCAACCACTGGACGGTGTGGTCGCCAGCACCATTGAGGTTATTAACCAGGGCAGTAAGTAGTGAGTACATTAACGCTTGTTTTAACAGCAGTAGGGTCCGTTTTATTACTGCTGTTTTTAGTGATGAAGGCGCGTATGCACGCCTTCGTTGCTTTGATGGTGGTATCCATTGGTGCAGGTCTCTTTTCCGGTATGCCGCTCGATAAAATCGCGGCGACCATGGAAAAAGGGATGGGAGGCACGCTCGGTTTCCTGGCGATTGTTGTGGCGCTGGGGGCGATGTTCGGCAAGATTTTGCATGAGACCGGAGCTGTCGATCAGATTGCCGTCAAAATGCTGAAATCCTTCGGTCACAGCCGCGCACATTATGCGATTGGCCTGGCCGGTCTGATTTGCGCGCTGCCGCTGTTCTTTGAGGTGGCGATTGTGCTGCTGATTAGCGTGGCATTCTCAATGGCGCGCCATACGGGGACAAACCTGGTTAAGCTTGTGATCCCGCTGTTTGCGGGCGTAGCGGCTGCTGCGGCATTCCTGCTGCCTGGGCCTGCGCCGATGCTGCTGGCCTCTCAGATGCACGCCGACTTTGGCTGGATGATCCTGATTGGCCTGTGTGCCGCGATTCCGGGCATGATTATCGCCGGGCCGCTGTGGGGGAATTTCATCAGCCGTTACGTCGAGCTGCACGTACCGGAAGATATTTCCGAGCCGCATCTGGGCGAAGGCAAAATGCCATCCTTTGGCTTCAGCTTATCGCTTATCCTGCTGCCGCTGGTGCTGGTGGGACTGAAAACTATTGCCGCACGCTTTGTTCCGGTCGGTTCTACAACCTATGAATGGTTCGAGTTTATCGGTCACCCGTTTACCGCGATTCTGGTTGCCTGTCTGGTGGCGATTTACGGTCTGGCGGTGCGCCAGGGCATGCCAAAAGACCGCGTGATGGAGATCTGTGGCCATGCGCTGCAGCCGGCGGGGATTATTCTGCTGGTGATTGGTGCGGGCGGTGTGTTCAAACAGGTTCTGGTTGATTCTGGCGTCGGTCCGGCGCTGGGCGAAGCGTTAACCGGTATGGGCCTGCCGATTGCCATCACCTGCTTCGTGCTGGCGGCGGCGGTGCGTATCATTCAGGGTTCCGCGACTGTGGCCTGCTTAACGGCGGTTGGTCTGGTGATGCCGGTGATTGAGCAACTGAACTACTCCGGTGCCCAGATGGCGGCACTGTCTATCTGTATCGCGGGCGGCTCTATCGTGGTCAGCCACGTTAACGACGCCGGTTTCTGGTTGTTCGGTAAATTTACCGGTGCGACCGAAGCGCAAACCCTGAAGACCTGGACGATGATGGAAACCATTCTCGGCACGGTCGGTGCGATTGTCGGTATGATTGCCTTTCAGCTGTTGAGCTGATGGCATTGCCCGGCGGCGCTTGCGCTTACCGGGCCTGGAAACGAGCACACATCCACACCGTAGGCCGGGTAAGCGCAAGCGCTACCCGGCTTTTTTATAGCACGACCAGCCCTTCTTCTGTTTTCAGCCAGCGCGGCGCTTTTAGCGTATCGGCGAAATAGCCCACCAGATCCTGCAGTAAGTCACCTGCCACTCGTTCCATCTCGTCAGACAGCGTTTTACTCATCAGCAGGTGCGTTAATAACTGACAGTAGCGCCCCATCTGGTCTGGTTCCGGCTCGAAAAGGGGAAAACGGGTCGGGAATGTTTCTACCGTCAGGCTCGCTTGCAGATGCTGCGGTACAGGCTCCGTTAAGGTCGGTTGCAATAACGCGAGACAGGCCGACAGACGTGCACAAATCGCCAGTTTTTCAACCGGGTCATGGCATTCCACCAGCCCTTCGACAAAACGCTCGCAGTTATCCGCCAGTTCGGTGAAATCCGTGGCATGGCTAAAGGGCAGGGTAAATAAAGAGTGTGAAAAGAGAGGGGTAGTCGCCATAGGGCAGCCTCCAATGAGTCAAATTTTACCGCCACCTAAGGGACCAACCTTTTGGTGGCGGGCTGAACGGAGTTGGTCCTACCGGCCTCATTGGATACCGGCGCGTCTTACGACGCCACCGTCCAGCCCACCATTGAGGTGTAGCTGGTCGCACGACAAAAGTGAATTTTATCGCGAATGAGGTAATCAGGGGACCAATCCTGGCACCTGATTTTGCAGGTGCAGCGAGAAGATAATGCCAATCCGCGATGCTGACAAGAGGGCATTCCGGAAGGCACCTCGCAGAAATGAAAATACGTTTTTTCAGCGAGTTAAAAGCGTAAGGAATACCTGAAATTACAGCGGTGCCGGAGAGCCAGGATTAAGGGGGTTGCGTAGCCCCCTTAACACGTTCACTGGTGACGAGATCTCAGAGAAGTAATGAGCATAACGTGAACGGAACTGTTCTCCGGGTAACATGCTATCTGAGCCAAAAAGTAGAGATTACCCCTTCATCCACATCCTTACGCCGTCGAGGAACATCTGGGTTGCCATCATCACCAGAATCAGCCCCATCAGGCGCTCCAGTGCGTTAACCCCTTTCTCGCCCAGTAGGCGTAAAAACAGCGAAGACTGCAGCAAAATCACAAAAGTACCACCCCAGGCGATCAGCAGCGCAATCACCAGATGCCCCATCTGGTTCGGATACTGATGTGATAACAGCATTAATGAAGCCAGGATTGTTGGACCCGCTACCAGCGGGATCGCCAGTGGCACGATAAACGGCTCTTCGCCTGCCGGAAGCCCGGTGCTATTCCCGGTGGCGCTGGGGAAAATCATCTTAATGGCGATCAGGAACAAAATGATGCCCCCGGAGATCGAAACGGTTTCCGCGCGCAGGTTAAGAAATGCCAGTATTTTCTCGCCAGCAAACAGGAATATCAGCATCACCAACAGCGCAATGAACAGCTCGCGAATCATAATCGCGCGGCGGCGTTTCGGTTCGGTATGTTTCAATACGGACATGAAAATGGGCAGATTTCCGAGCGGGTCCATAATAAGGATCAATAAAACTGCCGCTGAAATGATTTCATTCATAACTCAAATTACCTTACTATTACCGCGGACTTTCTGCTTGCTTGCGCAGCGAGATAAGTCGCATTACTGATGGCTTCGCTATCATTGATTAATTTCACTTGCGACTTTGGCTGCTTTTTGTATGGTGAAGGATAGGCCAGTAGGATACTGGTTAGCATACACAGCACACATCTCTGCAGGAAAAAAACGCTATGAAAAATGTTGGTTTTATCGGCTGGCGCGGTATGGTCGGCTCTGTTCTCATGCAACGCATGGTTGAGGAGCGTGACTTCGACGCCATTCGCCCTGTTTTCTTTTCTACTTCCCAGCTCGGGCAGGCGGCACCGACATTCGGTGGAACCGCGACCGGCACGCTTCAGGACGCTTTTGATCTGGATGCGCTGAAGGCGCTCGATATCATCGTGACCTGTCAGGGCGGCGATTATACCAACGAAATCTATCCAAAGCTTCGTGAAAGCGGTTGGCAGGGTTACTGGATTGACGCGGCCTCTTCGCTGCGTATGAAAGACGATGCCATCATCATTCTCGATCCGGTTAACCAGGATGTCATTACTGACGGCCTGAACAAAGGTATTAAGACCTTTGTCGGCGGTAACTGTACCGTTAGCCTGATGCTGATGTCCCTCGGTGGCCTGTTTGCCAATGACCTGGTTGACTGGGTTTCCGTGGCGACCTATCAGGCGGCCTCCGGCGGCGGCGCGCGCCATATGCGCGAACTGCTGTCCCAGATGGGTCATCTGTATGGCCATGTGGCCGATGAACTGGCAACCCCTTCCTCTGCTATTCTCGATATCGAACGTAAAGTGACGACCCTGTCCCGCAGCGGTGAACTGCCGGTTGATAACTTTGGCGTACCGTTGGCCGGTAGCCTGATTCCGTGGATCGACAAACAACTTGATAATGGTCAGAGCCGCGAAGAGTGGAAGGGACAGGCTGAAACCAACAAAATTCTTAACACCTCTTCCGTGATCCCGGTTGATGGTCTGTGCGTGCGCGTCGGTGCGCTGCGCTGCCACAGCCAGGCGTTCACCATTAAACTGAAAAAAGATGTGTCTATTCCGACCGTGGAAGAACTGCTGGCAGCGCACAATCCGTGGGCCAAAGTCGTGCCAAACGATCGGGATATCACCATGCGTGAGTTAACCCCGGCGGCCGTTACCGGCACGCTGACCACGCCAGTAGGCCGTCTGCGTAAGCTGAATATGGGACCGGAGTTCCTGTCAGCCTTTACCGTGGGCGACCAGTTGCTGTGGGGTGCTGCAGAGCCATTGCGCCGTATGCTGCGTCAGTTGGCGTAATGTGGGACTGCCTGATGACGCCACGTTTATCAGGCCTACAAACGACGCGAACCACCTGGCCGGATCAGTCAATACGGCTCTCCGGCAGAGGGATTGCGTGTTTTAACAATGGGTGCTGAGTCACCCATTTTTTTGCGTAATACAGGAGTAAGCGCAGATGTTTCATTTTTTACCAGGAGTAAGATAAAGCATTGGCTATTCTTTAAGGGTGACTTAGTACCGGAGGTATTAAGTTGTTGCCTGAAGGTGGGACGACGCAGAGAGGATGCACAATTGTGCTGCGCCGTTCAGGTCAAAAAAAGTGTCACTACCTGATGTCGAAGATCAGTTGGAAGGCGTGACACCATAAAACAGGATGACAACCATGTCCGTTCGTATCGATAGAGACGTGATTAATGCGCTAATTGCAGGCCATTTTGCGGATCCTTTTTCCGTACTCGGTATGCACCAAACTGACGCTGGACTTGAAGTCCGCGCCCTATTACCTGACGCCACCGAAGTGTGGGTGATCGAACCCAAAACCGGACGCAAAGTCGGCAAGCTGGACTGCCTCGACTCTCGCGGTTTTTTCTGTGCTGTACTTCCCCGCCGTAAAAATTTCTTTCGCTATCAGTTAGCTGTTGTCTGGCATGGACAGGAGAATCTGATTGATGACCCTTATCGTTTTGGCCCGCTGATCCAGGATATGGATGCCTGGCTGTTATCTGAAGGTACGCACCTGCGACCTTACGAAACGCTGGGCGCGCATGCGGATACCATGGATGGCGTAACCGGTACGCGCTTCTCCGTCTGGGCGCCTAACGCTCAACGCGTGTCAGTGGTTGGGCAGTTCAACTACTGGGATGGCCGTCGCCACCCGATGCGCCTGCGTAAAGAAAGCGGTATCTGGGAGCTGTTTATCCCCGGCGCGCAGCATGGTCAACTGTATAAATACGAGATGATCGATGCGAACGGTAAGCTGCGAATCAAAGCGGACCCTTACGCCTTCGAAGCGCAAATGCGCCCGGAAACCGCGTCGCTTATCTGCGGTCTGCCGGAAAAAGTGGTGCAAAGCGAGGAGCGAAAAAAAGCCAACCAGTTTGATGCGCCGATCTCTATCTATGAAGTGCACCTGGGCTCATGGCGTCGTCATACCGATAACAACTTCTGGCTGAGCTACCGCGAACTGGCGGATCAACTGGTGCCTTACGTCAAGTGGATGGGCTTTACCCATCTCGAACTGTTGCCGATTAATGAGCATCCGTTCGACGGTAGCTGGGGCTACCAACCTACCGGTATGTATGCGCCGACCCGTCGTTTCGGGACGCGTGATGATTTCCGTTATTTTGTGAATGCCGCGCATCAGGCCGGACTGAACGTCATTCTCGACTGGGTGCCGGGCCATTTCCCGTCGGACGACTTTGGTCTGGCAGAGTTTGATGGCACCAATCTGTATGAGCACAGCGACCCGCGCGAAGGGTATCACCAGGACTGGAACACGCTGATCTACAACTACGGTCGCCGTGAAGTCAGTAACTATCTGGTAGGCAATGCCTTGTACTGGATTGAACGTTTTGGTATCGATGCGCTGCGCGTAGATGCCGTGGCGTCGATGATTTATCGCGACTACAGCCGTAAAGAAGGGGAGTGGGTCCCGAACGAATTTGGCGGTCGTGAAAACCTCGAAGCCATTGAGTTTTTACGCAATACCAACCGTATTCTTGGCGAGCAGGTGCCGGGGGCCGTGAGCATGGCGGAAGAGTCCACCGACTTTGCCGGCGTTTCAAGGCCACAGGATATGGGCGGTTTAGGGTTCTGGTATAAGTGGAACCTCGGCTGGATGCACGACACGCTGGACTACATGAAGTTGGATCCGGTTCATCGTCAGTTCCATCACGATAAGCTGACCTTCGGCATGCTGTACAACTACACCGAAAACTTTGTCCTGCCGCTGTCGCACGATGAAGTGGTACACGGTAAAAAATCAATTCTCGATCGCATGCCGGGGGACGCATGGCAGAAGTTTGCCAACCTGCGCGCCTACTACGGCTGGATGTGGGCCTTCCCGGGCAAGAAACTGCTGTTTATGGGCAACGAGTTTGCTCAGGGGCGTGAGTGGAACCATGACGCCAGCCTCGACTGGCATCTGCTGGAAGGCGGCGATAACTGGCACCACGGCGTACAGCGTTTGGTGCGCGATCTGAACCTTACCTATCGTCATCACAAAGCGCTGCACGAGCTTGATTTTGACGCCTATGGCTTCGAGTGGCTGGTGGTAGATGACAAAGAACGTTCGGTGCTGGCTTTCGTTCGTCGTGACAAAGTCGGTAATGAAATCATCGTTATCAGCAACTTTACGCCAGTGCCTCGCCACGGCTATCGCTTCGGTATCAATCAGCCGGGCAAATGGCGCGAAATCCTCAATACCGATTCGATGCATTATCACGGTAGCAATACCGGTAACGGCGGCGCGGTGCACAGCGATGAAATCGCCAGTCATGGTCGTCAGCACTCACTGAGCCTGACGTTGCCACCGCTGGCAACGATCTGGCTGGTGCGGGAGGGATAATGACGCAACTGGCAACCGGCAACGCCACCCCCCATGGTGCAACGTATGACGGCCATGGCGTCAATTTCACCCTCTTTTCGGCCCACGCTGAACGCGTTGAATTATGCGTATTCGATGAGCAAGGCTGCGAACTCCGCTACGACCTGCTGGGGCGTAGCGGCGATGTCTGGCACGGCTATCTGGCCAACGCCCGTCCCGGTCTACGCTATGGCTATCGCGTACATGGTCCGTGGCAACCGCAGCAGGGCCACCGGTTTAATCCGGCGAAACTGCTGCTTGACCCTTGCGCGCGTCGGGTGGATGGCCAGTTAAAAGATAACCCACTGCTGCACGGTGGGCTGAATGAACCGGATCATCATGATAATGCCGCCATCGCGCTGAAGGGCGTGGTGGTGTCCGACCATTATGACTGGGAGGATGATGCCCTGCCGCGCACGCCGTGGGGCAATACCGTAATTTACGAAGCGCATGTCAAAGGGCTGACGTATTTGCATCCTGACCTGCCGGAAGAAATTCGCGGGACCTACAAAGCGCTGGGTCATCCGGTGATGATCGACTATTTCAAGCGCCTCGGCATTACCGCACTGGAGCTGTTACCGGTGGCGCATTTCGCCAGCGAACCGCGGCTTCAGCGACTGGGCCTGTCAAACTACTGGGGCTACAACCCGGTGGCGATGTACGCGCTGCATCCGGCCTATGCCAGCTCGCCGGAGAGTGCGCTTGATGAGTTTCGCGACGCGGTAAAAGCGCTGCATAAAGCGGGTATTGAGGTCATTCTCGACATCGTTTTAAACCACAGCGCCGAGCTGGATCTCGAAGGACCTGTCTTCTCGCTGCGCGGAATTGATAACCGTAGCTATTATTGGATCAGAGATGATGGCGATTACTACAACTGGACCGGTTGTGGGAACACCATCAATCTGAGCCATCCTGGCGTTGTGGAATACGCATGCGAGTGTCTGCGCTACTGGGTTGAAACCTGCCATGTGGATGGTTTTCGTTTTGATTTGGCTTCCGTCATGGGGCGTACGCCTGAGTTTCGTCAGGATGCTCCGCTGTTTACCGCGATCCAAAACTGTCCGCTGCTCTCACGCGCCAAGCTGATTGCGGAACCGTGGGATATTGGTGAAGGCGGGTATCAGGTGGGGAATTTCCCCCCGCCGTTTGCCGAGTGGAATGACCATTTCCGCGATGCAACGCGACGTTTTTGGCTCCAGCGTAATCTTTCGTTGGGCGAGTTTGCCGGACGTTTTGCTGCATCCAGCGACGTGTTTAAACGCCCGGGCCGCAATCCCAGCGCCACGGTCAATCTGGTGACCGCGCATGACGGTTTTACGCTACGCGACTGCGTTTGCTTCACAAATAAGCACAATGAAGCGAATGGTGAGGAAAATCGCGACGGCACTAGCAATAACTACAGTGACAATCATGGTAAAGAAGGATTAGGCGGCTCGCTGGACCTGATTGAGCGGCGGCGCGACAGCATTCATGCGCTGTTAACCACGCTGTTGCTCTCCCAGGGGACGCCGATGCTGCTGGCGGGTGATGAGCATGGTCATAGCCAGCACGGTAATAATAACGCTTACTGCCAGGATAACGCCTTAACCTGGCTGGACTGGCAGCAGGCAAACAGTGGGCTAACCACATTTACCGCCGCGTTGATTCATCTGCGTCGGCAAATACCTGCATTAACAGGCGATTGCTGGTGGGAAGAGGGCGATGGCAATGTTCGTTGGCTGAATAAGTACGCACAACCCTTAAGTGCGGATGAGTGGCATAACGGCCCGAGGCAGATGCAAATCCTGCTTTCAGATCGTTTCCTGATTGCAATAAACGCCACGCTTGAGGTGACAGATATCGTTTTACCTGAAGGGGAATGGCACGCCATTCCCCCATTTGCCGGAGAGGATAATCCGGTGCTTACGGCGGTCTGGCAGGGACCTGCGCACGGACTGTGTGTGTTCCAGAGAAGATAAAAAGGAGTTAGTCATGGTAAGTTTAGAGAAGAACGATCGTGTAATGTTGGCGCGCCAGCTGCCATTAAAATCTGTTGCCCTGATCCTGGCCGGTGGCCGCGGTACTCGCCTGAAAGATTTAACCAATAAGCGTGCCAAGCCTGCCGTGCACTTTGGCGGTAAGTTCCGCATTATCGATTTTGCCTTATCCAACTGTCTTAATTCCGGGATCCGCCGTATCGGCGTGATCACTCAGTACCAGTCACACACGCTGGTGCAGCATATTCAGCGCGGCTGGTCGTTCTTTAGTGAAGAGATGAACGAGTTCGTCGATCTGCTGCCTGCCCAGCAGAGGATGCAGGGTGAAAACTGGTATCGCGGTACGGCGGATGCGGTGACCCAAAACCTGGACATCATTCGACGCTATAAAGCGGAATATGTGGTGATCCTCGCGGGCGATCATATTTATAAGCAGGACTACTCACGCATGCTGATCGACCACGTTGAGAAAGGCGCGCGTTGCACAGTGGCCTGTATGCCAGTGCCTATTGAAGAGGCCAGCGCGTTTGGCGTAATGGACGTGGACGACACCGATAAAATTATCGAGTTCGTTGAAAAACCTGCCAACCCGCCAGCGATGCCTAATGATCCGACCAAATCGCTTGCCAGTATGGGGATCTACATCTTCGACGCCGATTATCTGTATGAACTGCTGGCGGAAGATGACCTCGATGAAAAATCCAGTCACGATTTTGGCAAAGACATCATCCCGAAAATCACCGAAGCTGGCATGGCATATGCACATCCATTCCCATTGTCCTGCGTACAGTCTGACCCGGAATCCGAGCCGTACTGGCGCGATGTGGGAACGCTGGAAGCCTACTGGAAAGCAAACCTCGATCTGGCTTCGGTGACGCCTGAACTGGATATGTACGACCAGGACTGGCCAATCCGTACGCATATGGAATCACTGCCGCCGGCGAAATTTGTTCAGGACCGTTCCGGTAGCCACGGAATGACGCTGAACTCGCTGGTTTCCGGCGGCTGTATTATTTCTGGTTCGGTGGTAGTGCAGTCCGTTCTGTTCCCGCGAGTGCGGGTGAATTCATTCTGTAACATTGATTCGGCAGTGTTGTTACCTGAAGTGTGGGTGGGACGTTCGTGCCGCTTACGTCGTTGCATTATCGACCGCGCCTGCGTTATTCCTGAAGGCATGGTGATTGGTGAAAACGCGGAAGAAGATGCTCGTCGTTTCTACCGTTCAGAGGAAGGTATTGTACTGGTCACGCGTGAAATGCTGCGCAAACTGCAGATCAAACAGGAGCGATAATGCAGGTTTTACACGTTTGTTCAGAGATGTTCCCTTTGTTAAAAACCGGGGGACTGGCGGATGTTATTGGGGCGTTACCCGCAGCGCAAATCGCGGACGGTGTGGATGCCCGCGTGCTGCTCCCGGCGTTTCCTGATATCCGTCGCGGCATTCCCGATGCGCAGGTAGTGACGCGTCGCGATACCTTCGCCGGACGTATTACGCTGTTGTTCGGGCATTTCAACGGTGTGGGCATTTACCTGATTGACGCGCCGCATCTCTATGACCGTCCCGGTAGCCCGTATCACGACACTAACCTGTTTGCATATACCGATAACGTGCTGCGTTTTGCGCTGCTGGGTTGGGTCGGCAGTGAAATGGCCTGTGGCTTTGACCCATTCTGGCGCCCGGATGTGGTGCATGCACACGACTGGCATGCCGGTCTGGCCCCGGCGTATCTGGCGGCGCGCGGCCATCCGGCGAAATCGGTGTTCACCGTGCACAACCTGGCGTATCAAGGCATGTTTTATGCAAAGCATATGGATGACATCCAATTGCCATGGTCGTTCTTTAACGTGCACGGACTGGAGTTTAACGGGCAGATTTCTTTCCTGAAGGCCGGGTTGTACTACGCCGACCACATTACGGCGGTCAGTCCGACCTACGCGCGGGAAATTACCGAGCCGCAGTTTGCCTACGGCATGGAAGGTCTGTTGCAGCAGCGTCATCGTGAAGGACGTCTTTCCGGTGTGCTGAACGGCGTTGATGAAAAAATCTGGAGCCCGGAAACCGATCTGCTGCTGGCGTCGCGGTATACGCGTGAAACGCTGGAAGAGAAGGCGGAGAACAAACGCCAGCTACAGATCGCGATGGGACTTAAGGTTAACGACAAAGTGCCGTTATTTGCCGTAGTCAGCCGCCTGACCAGTCAGAAAGGGCTGGATCTGGTGCTGGAAGCGCTACCGGGGTTGTTAGAGCAGGGTGGACAGCTGGCATTGCTTGGTGCGGGCGATCCGGTTTTACAGGAAGGTTTCCTCGCCGCGGCGGCGGAACATCCGGGACAGGTGGGCGTACAGATTGGCTATCACGAAGCCTTCTCGCACCGCATCATGGGTGGGGCCGACGTTATATTGGTCCCCAGCCGTTTTGAGCCGTGTGGCTTAACGCAGTTGTATGGACTGAAGTACGGCACGCTGCCGCTGGTGCGGCGCACCGGTGGGCTGGCTGATACGGTCTCTGACAGTTCGCTGGAAAACCTGGCGGATGGTATCGCCAGTGGGTTTGTATTTGAAGATAGTAATGCCTGGTCGCTGCTACGCGCGATTCGGCGTGCTTTCGTATTGTGGTCCCGGCCTTCGCTGTGGCGGTTTGTACAACGTCAGGCCATGACCATGGATTTTAGCTGGCAAGTCGCGGCGAAGTCATACCGTGAGCTTTACTATCGTTTGAAATAGATATCCAGGAATCACCTATATGAATGCTCCATTTACTTATGCATCGCCCACACTCAGCGTAGAGGCACTTAAGCATTCTATCGCCTACAAGCTGATGTTCACGATTGGTAAAGACCCGGTTATTGCCAATAAACATGAGTGGCTGAACGCCACGTTGTTCGCGGTGCGCGATCGTCTCGTGGAGCGCTGGCTGCGTTCTAACCGTGCGCAATTATCCCAGGAAACTCGACAGGTTTATTATCTGTCAATGGAGTTTCTGATTGGCCGCACACTTTCCAATGCACTGTTATCGTTGGGTATTTATGACGATGTCAAAAATGCGCTGGAAGGTATGGGGTTGGATCTTGAAGATCTGATCGATGAAGAAAACGACCCTGGTCTTGGCAACGGTGGCCTCGGGCGCCTGGCGGCCTGCTTCCTGGACTCACTGGCAACGTTGGGTCTGCCGGGACGCGGCTACGGTATTCGTTATGACTACGGCATGTTCAAACAGAACATTGTTGATGGCCGACAGAAAGAGTCACCGGACTACTGGCTGGAATACGGTAACCCGTGGGAATTCAAACGCCACAATACGCGTTACAAAGTGCGCTTTGGCGGGCGTATTCAGCAGGAAGGCAAGAAAACGCGCTGGATAGAAACTGAAGAGATCCTCGCGGTAGCCTACGACCAAATTATTCCCGGTTATGACACAGACGCCACCAATACGCTGCGCTTGTGGAATGCCCAGGCCAGTAGCGAAATCAACCTCGGTAAATTTAACCAGGGCGACTACTTTGCGGCGGTGGAAGATAAAAACCACTCCGAGAACGTCTCCCGTGTGCTGTATCCGGATGACTCCACCTATTCAGGACGCGAGCTGCGTTTGCGCCAGGAGTATTTTCTGGTCTCCTCCACGGTGCAGGACATCCTGAACCGTCATTATCAACTGCACAAAACCTACGACAACCTGGCAGATAAGATCGCCATTCACCTCAACGACACCCATCCGGTACTGTCGATTCCTGAGCTGATGCGTCTGCTGATCGATGAGCATAAATTCAGTTGGGATAATGCGTTTGAGGTCTGCTGCCAGGTCTTCTCGTATACCAACCACACCTTGATGAGCGAAGCGCTGGAGACCTGGCCTGTCGATATGCTGGGCAAAATTCTGCCGCGCCATCTGCAAATCATCTTTGAGATTAACGACTACTTCCTGAAGACGTTGCAGGAACAGTATCCGAACGATACCAGTCTGCTGGGACGGACGTCGATTATCGATGAATCCAATGGCCGCCGGGTGCGAATGGCATGGCTCGCAGTGGTGGTGAGCCACAAGGTTAACGGCGTTTCTGAGCTGCACTCCAACCTGATGGTGCAGTCGCTGTTTGCTGACTTTGCGAAGATTTTCCCGACTCGTTTCTGTAACGTCACCAACGGCGTGACGCCGCGCCGCTGGCTGGCGCTGGCTAACCCATCGCTCTCTGAGGTACTGGATGAGAACATTGGTCGCACCTGGCGAACCGATCTCAGCCAGCTAAGCGAGCTTGAACAGCACTGCGATTACCCGCTGGTAAATCAGGCGGTGCGCCGTGCGAAACTGGAGAATAAAAAGCGTCTGGCAACGCTCATTGCCCAGCAGCTTAACGTGGTGGTGAACCCGAAATCGCTGTTTGATGTGCAGATCAAGCGTATTCACGAATACAAACGCCAGTTGATGAACGTGCTGCATGTGATCACCCGCTACAACCGCATTAAGGCCGATCCTGACGCCGAGTGGGTGCCGCGTGTGAATATCTTCGCCGGTAAAGCGGCTTCGGCCTATTATATGGCGAAGCACATCATTCACCTGATCAACGACGTCGCGAAAGTGATCAACAACGATCCGCAAATTGGTGACAAGCTGAAAGTGGTGTTTATTCCTAACTACAGCGTCAGCCTGGCGCAGGTGATTATTCCTGCTGCCGACCTGTCTGAGCAGATTTCGCTGGCCGGGACCGAAGCCTCTGGTACCAGTAATATGAAGTTTGCCCTCAACGGCGCGCTGACCATTGGGACGCTGGACGGTGCCAACGTCGAGATGCTGGAGCATGTGGGCGCAGAAAATATCTTTATCTTTGGTAATACGGCGGAAGAGGTCGAAGCCTTACGCAGCCAGGGCTACAAGCCGCGTGAGTATTACGAGAAAGACGAAGAGCTGCACCAGGTGCTGACGCAGATTGGCAGCGGTGTATTCAGCCCTGAGGAGCCGGGGCGCTATCGTGACCTGGTTGACTCGCTGATCAACTTTGGCGACCACTATCAGGTTCTGGCGGATTATCGCAGCTACGTTGATTGCCAGGATAAGGTTGACGAACTGTATCGCCACCCGGAAGAGTGGACCACCAAGTCGATGATTAATATCGCCAACATGGGCTACTTCTCGTCGGACAGGACGATCAAAGAGTACGCCGAAAACATCTGGCATATCGACTCGGTGCGGTTGTAACAAGGGCAGGACGATCTATAGGCCGGGTAAGGCGTTAGCCGCCATCCGGCAAAAGGCCCGGTAGCGCTGACGCTTACCGGGCCTACAGTTTTATATCGAGTATCTTAAGACGCCAGCGACAGCTGCTGTTTCTCAATGTACTCCGCCAGCCACTGGGTCATGCGCGACTGCTGTTCAGCGTTCAGCCACATACCTTCTTTCGTGCGACGCCACAGCGCATCTTCCGCACGGCGCACCCATTCGTGATCGACCAGATATTTCAGCTCGGCCTCATAGAACTCATGGCCGAAGTCTTCACCTAACTCGGCAAGCGAGGTGGCTTCCCCGATAATCCATTCGGTGTTACTGCCGTAGGTGCGCGAATAATGGCGCGCCAGCGACTCGGTCAGGAACGGGTAGCGACGGCGCAGTTTGGCCGCGTAATCTTCACGATCGCCGCCGATGTCACCGCCTGGCAGAATGCACTCTTTTGTCCACGCCGGACCGATTCCCTGATAGTACGACGCCAGTTTTTCCATCGCGTGTTCGGCCAGCTTACGGTAGGTCGTCAGCTTACCGCCAAAGACCGACAGCAGCGGCGCTTTGCCGTTTTCGTCGTGGATATCCAACGTGTAATCACGGGTGATAGCCTGCGGCGAGTCGGACTCGTCATCGCACAGCGGACGTACGCCCGAGTAGGTCCAGACGATATCGTCACGGCCCAGCTGTTTCTTAAAGTGCGCGTTGTAGACCTTCAGCAGGTAATTGATTTCACTCTCATCAATTTTTACCGCTTTCGGGTCGCCTTTGTATTCGACGTCAGTCGTCCCGATGATCGAGAATTCGTCCATCCATGGGATGACAAACACAATACGTTTATCTTCGTTTTGCAGTATATAAGCTTGCTTCTGGGTATGGACGCGCGGCACTACGATGTGGCTGCCTTTAATCAGACGAATACCGTACGGCGATGGCAGATGCATGCCGTCGTCGAAGAACTCTTTCACCCATGGGCCGGTGGCATTGACCAGACCACGCGCCTGCCAGGTGTGCTTTTTACCGGTATCGATATCTTCAGCTTCAACAATCCACAATCCGTTTTCACGGCGAGCGGAGGTAGCGCGAGTGCGGGTTAACACCTCTCCGCCTTTGCGTACGACCATTTGGGCGTTTGCCAAAACCAGTCGCGCATCGTCTACCCAGCAGTCGGAATATTCGAAACCGCGCACAATCTCAGGTTTCATTACGGAATCTGCGCCAAAACGCAAACCGGTCGAACTCGGCAAACTGGTGCGTTTGCCCAGATGATCGTACATAAACAGACCAATGCGGATCATCCACGCTGGACGCAGGTGCGGGCGATGGGGCAGACGAAAGCGCATCGGGAAGGCGATATGCGGTGCCATTTTCAACAGCACTTCACGTTCGGCCAGCGCTTCGCTCACCAGGCGAAATTCGTAGTGTTCCAGGTAGCGCAGGCCACCGTGGATGAGTTTGGAGCTAGCGGAAGAGGTGGCGCAGGCTAAATCCTGCGCTTCCAGCATCAGCACGGATAAACCGCGTCCAGCGGCATCTGCCGCGATACCGGCACCGTTGATGCCTCCACCTATCACAATCAGATCTTTGGTTTCCATGCTGGCCTCTCGCACTTTCGTTATAGCTCATTAATGTTCGTTATCGAGCATAATAGCAAAGAATCGCGCCATTGGTAACATCGGATAAACAATTTACAGTGATACATATAACATTATGGCGTTTAACTGCCGTCGGGACGTACACTAAGAAGTAACATGTCTGAAAAGCGTCACCTGCAATATAAAGAAGAGAGAGCAATGGATCAGTTTGAATGTATTAATGTCGAAGAAGCGCATCAGAAGCTGCACCAGGGGACCGCGGTGTTAGTGGATATCCGCGACCCGCAAAGCTATGCGATGGGTCACGCCCCGCAGGCGTTTCATCTGACGAACGACACGCTGGGGTCATTTATGCGCGAGCATGATTTCGACACCGCCGTGTTAGTAATGTGTTATCACGGCAACAGCAGTAAAGGCGCGGCGCAATATCTTCTTCAGCAGGGCTATGACGCGGTTTACAGTGTTGACGGCGGCTTCGACGCCTGGCATCGACATTTTCCGGCAGAAGTGGCATACGGTTCGTAAGACTATACCCAAATTAATTCGAGTTGCATCGCGACGGCGACGCAGCAAATCTCCGGGAGCGTACGAACAGTATGTGACCGGAGTGAGTGAGGAAAGCCAACAAAGATGCAGCTCGAAGTAAGAAGGGTATATATACTGTCCTCTTTTGTGTGGAATAAGCGACAGCAACCATGTTGATGATTACCTCTTTTGCTAACCCCCGCGTGGCGCAGGCATTTGTTGATTATATGGCGACACAGGGCGTTATCCTGACGATTCAACAACATCAGCAAACGGATGTCTGGCTGGCGGATGAGTCCCAGGCTGAGCGCGTGCATGCTGAGCTGGCGCGATTTCTGGAGAATCCAGGCGATCCGCGTTACCTCGCGGCAAGCTGGCAGTCGGGTCATACCGACAGCGGTCTGCGCTATCAGCGTTATCCGTTCCTGGCAACTTTGCGCGAACGCGCAGGCCCGGTAACCTGGGTGGTGATGGCCGCGTGTGTGCTGGTGTTTATTGCGATGAACACGCTGGGCGACCAGACTGTGATGCTCTGGCTGGCATGGCCGTTTGACCCTTCGCTGAAATTTGAATTCTGGCGTTATTTCACCCACGCTTTTATGCACTTCTCGCTGATGCATATTCTGTTCAACCTGCTGTGGTGGTGGTATCTCGGCGGTGCGGTAGAAAAGCGTCTGGGCAGCGGAAAACTGATTGTAATTACCGTGATCAGCGCCCTGCTAAGCGGCTACGTTCAGCAGAAATTTAGCGGCCCGTGGTTTGGTGGGCTGTCTGGCGTGGTATATGCGCTGATGGGTTATGTGTGGTTGCGCGGCGAGCGCGATCCACAAAGTGGTATTTTCCTGCAGCGTGGTTTGATTATCTTTGCTTTGATCTGGATTGTTGCCGGCTGGTTTGATGTGTTCGGCATGTCGATGGCGAACGGCGCACATATCGCCGGGCTGGCCGTGGGTCTGGCAATGGCGTTTGCCGATACTATGAATGTACGAAAACGAACGTAATTTCAGGGAACAATAATGAAGCAAACACAACGACATGACGCGATCATCGAGCTGGTAAAGAAACAGGGATACGTCAGTACCGAGGAGCTGGTGGAGCATTTCTCCGTCAGTCCGCAGACGATTCGCCGCGATCTTAACGATCTGGCCGATCAGAACATGATTTTGCGCCATCACGGTGGCGCGGCGCTGCCCTCCAGCTCGGTCAACACCCCGTGGCATGACCGTAAAGCGACACAGACGGCGGAAAAAGAGCGCATTGCCCGCAAAGTTGCCACGCAGATCCCGAACGGTTCTACGTTGTTCATTGATATCGGCACCACGCCGGAAGCGGTGGCTCACGCGCTGCTCAATCACAGCAATTTACGCATTGTGACCAACAACCTCAATGTGGCGAATACGCTGATGGCGAAAGAGGATTTCCGCATAATACTCGCCGGTGGCGAACTGCGTAGCCGCGACGGCGGTATTATGGGCGAAGCGACCCTCGACTTTATTTCTCAGTTCCGCCTGGACTTCGGCATCTTAGGGATTAGTGGTATCGATAGCGATGGCTCCCTGCTGGAGTTTGATTATCACGAAGTTCGCACCAAGCGCGCGATTATTGAGAATTCACGGCATGTGATGCTGGTGGTGGATCACTCGAAGTTTGGGCGTAACGCGATGGTGAATATGGGCAGTATCAGCATGGTGGATGCGGTGTATACCGACACGCTGCCGCCAGCTGGCGTGATGCAGGTTATTGCGGACCATCATATTCAGTTAGAGCTGTGCTAAGTTAATTCCAGGCCTGATAAGCGTAGCGTATCAGGCATTAACTAAACCCCATACCCCATCATTTTCAGCAGTTTTTGCGCATGTTGCACCGCATCCTGGCGGTGTGCGACGCCGAGCTTTTGATACAAATTGCGGATGTGCGTCTTGATGGTCGTTGCCGCGACGGCCAATTCTCCGGCGATCTGCTCGTTGCTGTAGCCCGAATAAATCAGCCCCAGAACCTGCCATTCGCGCTGGGTCAGCGGGCTGGTGCGGATAAGCTCCGGTACTTCCGGGTGAGTAAGCAGACGCTCAACGAACCCTTCATCGAAGTGGGCGAATTTATGGCGGTGATGCTGGTTAATCTCACGCAAAATACGCTGGGCGCGGTGCTGATCGAGATCCGGTAAGGTATTGAGCTGAATCAGCTGACGCAGTTGCTGCGCCATGGCCTCACCTTCAATGACAAAGTGACTGATAAATCCGGTGCGGTTCGCCAGCTGCAGCGCGTCGAGTAACACGCGCTGTGCGTCATTTTTGCGTCCTGCCTGCCAGTAGAGCTGATTAAGCAGCAGCAGGTTACGGTTCAGATCGCTCATCAGGCGCAGATTGCGCGCATTTTCATTCAACTCTTCCAGCACAATCTCAGCCGGTTCAAACTCGCCCAGCAGGATCTGCGCGCGGGCGATGTTGCGCCACTGGCTTTGCAGGAAGTGGTTATTGGCGAATTCCGGTTTCGGCGTGTGGCGCAGCCAGTTGGCGGCCGAATTTTTGTCGCCCACCATTTGCCAGTAAATCACCCGTACCTTATCGGCGTTCGAGATCCAGTCACTGTGATAGTGACCGTTACCCAGCAGGTTTTCCAGGCGGTTAAGCAGGCTACGCGCATTATCCAGATCCCCCCGGGCCAGCGAACATTGAATCAGCAGCGCCAGGCACTGTAGCTGTTGCTGCGGCTGGAATGTGGAAAGCAGTTCAATACCCGCGCGGGCAGACGCTTCCGATTCGTCCAGGCGCGCCCATGCCCACAGCAGCTGCGCGCGAATACGCACCAGGAACTCGTGCATCGGCAACTGTTCCAGATGCTGCTCTTTGATCAGCTGAAACGCTTTTTCCTGAGTCTCCCAGGCGGCCTGTAAAAAGCCCTGGGCAAACAAAATTTCGCTTTGCTGGATTAAACTCCACAGCGCGTAATGCCAGACGTCATGGTGGCGCGCCATTTGCTCGGTTTGCTGCATCAACGCCAGAGAACGCGTGAGATCGCCCTTACAGTGCAGGACTTCACCATGTACCGAGGTGGCGACGATACGGCTATAGAACCAGGCGATGGGTAACTCATCCAGCGCCAGCTTTGCCAGGCGCTCGGCTTCGTCAGGATTGCCGTCGTTAATCGCGACCTGCGCACGCAGGGCGTTAAATTCGGCGTGCAGCGTCGGTTCCATGTCGCCTTTCATTTCCTGCTCAGCGCGTGCCAGCAGGGTATTAACCTCGCCGTAGCGGTGCTGGCTTTGCATCAGCCAGGCTTGCAGCAGAACCAGACGCGGATTTTCCAGCAGACTTTCCCACGGCAGGGCTTTCAGCGACTCTTCCAGTAATGTCAGTTCGCTGTGGTTAAACAGTCCCCACGCATGGTTAAGCAGGATATCGCGTAGCATATGCGCGTCGCCTGCCGCCAGCGCGTGGTGGATAGCTTCGCTGGGGAAACCTTGCGCCATCCAGCTTTCAGCGGCGGCGCGGTGTATTTCGGGCAGTTCGCTTGCCAGCTCCCACTGACAGCGCTGGCGTAAAAAGCTGCCAAACAGCGGGTGATAGCTGAACCACTCCCCGACGTCATCCATCCGCTGCAAGAATAATCCCTGGCGCTCAATCTCCTCCAGCCGCATCTGGCCGTTTTCTTCCCCGGTGACCCGGACGATCAGTGCGTCGTTCATTGAGCGCAGAATGGCGCTTTTCAGCAGGAAATGACGGGTGCCGAGGTCGACGCTGTCCAGCACTTCATCAACCAGATAATCGGACAGATGGCTGGCGTTGATCCCGGCGAGGCGGCGTGCGGACTGGTGTGCAGAGTGGTTGTTCTGGCGGGCGGAGAGGGCAATCAGCTGTAACGCCGTGGCCCAGCCAGCAACGTCATCGCACATCCGGCTGCTTTCTGCCGCTTCGATAGGCGAGGACAAACGTCGATCGAAAAATTGTTTGGCTTCCTGGTGGTTAAACGCCAGCTGTTGGCTGCCTATCTCCAGCAACTGATCGCGTACTCGCAGGTTGGCAATACCCAACTGCGGCAGGTTGCGCGACAGCACGACCAGCGTGAGGTTCTCAGGCTGATGACGCAGGAAGAAACGCATCGCTTCGTGAATTGCCGGATTGGAGATGAGATGATAATCATCCACTACCAGGTAGAGCGGGCGGTGCCACTCGGCCAGTTCAATAAATAGCTGCGCAAACAGTGACGTCAGGCTAGCGTATTGGCGCTTTTGCACCATCGCTTCGCTGGTGGTGCAGTGTCCACCGGTTGCCTGCTGGATAGCGGCGATCAGATAGCTGGCAAAGCGCTCTTGCTGATTATCGCCTTCATCCAGAGAGTACCAGCCTAATTCGTTCTTCCCCGCTGCCCATTGTGAAACCAACGTCGTTTTTCCATAACCAGCAGGACTTGTTATCAGGGCAAGCCTGAAATTGTTCGCGCCGGAAAGTTTAGCCAACAGGCGCTCACGAACCACCGTATGGTCGAGTCGAACCGGACGACTTAATTTAGACGGAATCAACATAAGTTAGTCACTTCACTGTGTGAAAATAGGGAAGAATGATTTTTTTTGCGCTTCGTAATTAATAGATATAAGGTCGGCCAGATTGGTGTTTTATGCAAGCTAAGCGGACTTTTTGTGTGTCTGATTTTGCACTATGTCACAAATCTATACATCTATTGCAATAAATGCTTTAAAGAGTCGCAACAGGCGTGGCGACTGGATCCGTCGGTATTTTGGCTGAGCCGAAAAATACCTCCCTTTTTATAAGGTTACTCAGTTGCTTAATGTAAAGAGCCGAATTTTGTGGCCGACTTAAAAGTTTTATGTGAATTATCTTATCCACCTTGGATATTTCAGGTTTGAAACTATTTCTCTGTTTACAGATTGTTTCCCATCGTCACCCCTCTATTTGATAT
>ENA-UERQ01000600-UERQ01000600.1-human-gut-metagenome-genome-assembly--contig:-NODE-600-length-25615-cov-5.983397_pt1 | contig 25615 bp, 23 predicted proteins | sample MGYA00242986_ERZ507987 | MGnify/ENA primary metagenome ERZ507987 (study PRJEB26167, sample SAMN06115429) | human gut metagenome | host: Homo sapiens | place: China:Chongqing | collected 2015-04-15...
TGATTTCTTTAGAATACTTTGTCATAAAAAAACTGCACCTCCAAAAATTGTGTCCAATTTTTGGGGTGCAGTTCATTTTTGTCCTATAAGCCGGTGTTTTATTCCTTATCACCATACCTATCAATAAGATAATCCATGGCTTCGATATAGCCTTTAAGACCATGGCCTTTGATGGTTTTTTCAGCATATTCGCTTACATAGGAGAAATGACGGAAGCTTTCCCGTTCATCGGGATTGGAGATGTGCACTTCCACCGTAGGGAGGCCAATCGCTTTTAAGGCGTCAAGAATAGCTATTGATGTATGCGTATAAGCGGCCGGATTGATAATGATGGCTTCGGCGTCATTATGGGCCGCCTGAATTCGGTCTACCAAGCTGCCTTCGTGATTACTCTGATAAAAACTAACCGCGATATGACGCTCATGAGCATGTTGGCGAATCATTTGGACGAGCTGTTCATACGTTTCAGAGCCGTAAATATCCGGCTCTCTTAAACCTAACAGATTAATATTGGGGCCGTTAAGAATTAAAATGTGCATGATATTCCTCCTCAATCTGAGCAGCTCCGGTATCCGGATCGTTTATGTCAAAACTACATTGTGAAAAGGCTTCGTACAGCGGTTCTCTTACAGTATATAAAGATTCTAAGCGCTCCAGCCCCCCCTGTGAAAGTGGACGACCGTCAACGGCTAATTTCTCAAGGGGGCGGCGAAGCCAATAGATGCGGCCGTTTTGGCGCAAAATAGGATAATTAACCGGTTGAGTTACAACGCCGCCGCCGGTGGCAATAATGGCTCCGGTGGTTTTGCAAAGTTCGGCCAAGAGGGCCGTTTCTTTTTTACGAAATTGGGCTTCCCCATAGGTTTTAATATATTCGCCGGGGTGACAGTACCGTTCTTCAAATACATCATCACAGTCGATGAGCGGTCGCTGTAAGCGTTCCGCGAGCGCAGTGGCGATAGTTGTTTTGCCTACACCGGGCATGCCGATGAGAATAATATTTTCCTGAGCATGACGCATTTGACGAATGATAGCTTCCGTTGCTTCCGGTGGAAACTCTTTTTGCATGAACAGCTTAGCTGCCGCTACCGCCTGTCCTACAAGCATGGGGAGACCATCGGTATAAGGAATGCCGCGTTGCTCCGCTTCTATAAGAAGGGCCGTGCGATAAGGATTATAAATCACATCGGCTACGCCTTTGAGTTTAGGAAAATCATCCAATGAAATTAAGCTATCCGGGCAATTCGGAAAAGTACCGACCGGCGTGGCATTGATGAGTACATCGGCATCGGCCCCGTAGCTTTTGGCGTCACTATAAAAAGGCGCTGTTTTACGGGAAAGGTGGCTAATCTCTTTGGCTCCCAAATCGGTTAGAGCCACATGAATCGTATGGGCTGTAGCGCCGTCTCCCAAAACAACTACATTTTTATCTTTAACAGTAATACCGGCTCGCTCCAGCATATATATAAAACCGTCATAGTCCGTGTTGTGACCGTACCAGCTGCCGTCGGCTTGACGGACCATGGTGTTGACGGCCCCGATATGTTTGGCCGCGTCAGATAAAGTTTGGCAGGCGCTCATGACGTCTTTTTTATAAGGAATGGTAACGTTTAAGCCCTTCAGTTCGGATTGACTTAAGAAGTCGGTTAATTCGTGAGAAGCTCGTTCGTACAGTACATAGTCGGGATTGCCGAGAGCCTTATGAATTTGTGGCGAATAGCTGTGCCCCAAGGTTTTGCCCAAGAGGCCGAAAGGGGTCAGCGTAGATGTATGATTCATAATAATATCCTTTCCGTTCATTGGAAATGTGTATTTCGGTACCGACTATAATAGTTAGTCGAAAATTAGGAAAATAGTAGTTTGCCCGTAATTAAATTTTAGGCTCTTATCAATCAAGTTTAATAGTGTTATCTAAGAGAAAATCTAATAGGACTAAGGCGGTGACAGCTTCAACAACCGGTACGGCACGAACGGCGATGCAAGGATCATGACGACCTTTAATCTGTAAATCCGTATTGGCAGCTGCTTCATAACTGAAGCTTGGCTGTACTTTGGCAATAGAGGCAGTCGGCTTCATGCCCACTTTGAGAACGAGCGGCATGCCGTTGGTAATACCGCCTTGGATGCCGCCGCTATTATTATTTAAGGTGCGAACTTTGCCGTTTTCTAAACGGAACGGGTCGTTCTGATTGGAACCGCGGTCGAGGCAACCGTCAAAACCGCTGCCGAAAGCAACGCCTTTAACGCCGGGAATACCAAAAAGGGCACGGCTAAGGCGATTTTCAATGCCGTCAAAATTCGGATTCCCAAGGCCCGCCGGCAGACCCGTAGCAAACAGCTCTATAATGCCGCCGGTAGAATCCCCTTCCTGACGCAATTCATCAATATAGGTAATTGCTTTAAGGCGTGCCTGAGAGGATACCATGGCTACGGTTTCGTGGCTTACTTTTTGAAGGGCCGCCATATCCGGTTCGGTGAAGCTCATAGTGGTATCTTGTACCGAGCCAATCTGTTTTAAATGGGCACCTATTTCAATGCCTTTTTGTTTAAGAATTTGCAAGGCAATGCCACCGGCACAACAGAGTGGGGCCGTAAGGCGACCGGAGAAATGACCGCCGCCGCGCATGTCCACTTTTTCACCATAGCGCATGCGTGCCGTATAGTCAGCATGGGATGGGCGCGGTATATCACGTAAATTATTATAGTCCTTAGAATGCTGATTCGTGTTTTTAATATAAAAGGCAAGTGGTGAACCACTGAGTTGGCCCTCTACGAGGCCGCTTAGAAATACGGGTTGATCTGCTTCTTTACGTTGGGTGGTAATTAAACTTTGCCCCGGGGCACGGCGCTTCATAAAGCGGGCCAAGGCCGCTTCATCGACGGTTACACCGCATGGCAGACCATCGACTACGGCGCCGATAGCCTTGCCGTGGGAGGCTCCGAATACAGAAATAGTAAGATTTTTGCCAAAACTTGAACTCATAAGCGTCTCCTGTTTTGAAAGGTTAGATAGTAAATTATTTGGCGTGACCGCCTAATTGATTCCAATGGCTGAAGAATAGCGGATAGGATTTATTGATGGCCTGACTGTCGGTAATCGTAATCGGATCATCGCTGTATAGTGCCATGAGTGTAGCAGCCATAACGAGACGATGGTCATTGTGGGAAGTAACGGTGCCGCCGGTAAGACTTCCGGTACCGTTAATGTAGAGATTATCTCCTTCAATGTGAGCGGTGCCGCCTAAAGTTCTCACCAAATCACGAACGGCTAATAAGCGGTCTGATTCTTTAAGACGCAAGCGTTCACCGTTGATAAACCAGCTTTCCCCTTCGATACTGCAGGCTAAGGCCGCTAAAACAGGTAATAAGTCAGGACATTGTTCTAAATCAACCGTTATAGGGTCAATGGCACGACCTTCACAATGAAGGCGTAACGGCACTTTAATTTTGTCCAATTCATCATCTTCAACAACGGTACCGTCTTCTGTTTGCCATTCCACGGTGGTGCCGGCGCAGTCAACAATATCTAAGATGCGCCGATCCGCCTGCGTCGAATCGGGTTGCAAATTAGTGATGGTAAGCGGTTGGCCGGTGATGGCGGCGGCTACGAGCCAAATGGCACTGTTTGACCAGTCCCCTTCGATGGGATAATTTTCGAGGCCGCGGTAATGTTGCCCTTTGGGAACGGTAAAACTGTTGCCATCATCGGAGGTATAGGCGGTAACGCCAAAATCCGCCATGACATGACGCGTCAACGTCACATAATCGCGGGATTGTAACGGTGTTGTGCTGTTTATTAAAGTATCTTCATCCAGTTTTGGTGAGGCCAATAAGAGGCCGGAAAAAAATTGACTGCTCACATTGCCTACCATTTCAAAAAGCCCACCTGTTAAATGACCGCTAATGGTAAATGGCGGCTTGGCCGCCGAAAAGTTGATGCCATGAGCTTCCAATTGGCTTTTTAAAGGCTCCAACGGGCGATCCGGTAAACGACCGGCTGCGGTTACATCGGTGGTATCACAAATGGCGGAACCTACCGATAAGAGCAAGCGCAAGGTAGTTCCTGATTCGTGAGCATCAATGGTGCCGTGTTTTTGGTTTTCGGGGATGGGTGTGACAGTAACCCCGCTCTCTGTTTTCTCAATAGTAGCACCTAAGCCACGCAAAGAGGCAATAGTGGCGTCAATATCTTCTGAATAGTGCGCAATGAGTAAACTGGACGGGCTGTCCGCCAAAGCAGCGGCAATCAAGGCTCGATGAGCGTGGGCCTTGGCCGGAATGGCCGCAATGGTACCGGTTGGAATGGCTCCGGTTACGGTAACGGATTCAGAATGGACAGTCGCAGTTTTGGTTGCTTCAAATTCAGATGGATTAGTTGGCACCATGGTGTTTTACCTCCTTTATGGCGTAATGGGCTAATTCGCTGTGTGGTATGGTGCGAAGTTCGCACTGCCCCCAACGAGTCGGATAGATAATGGTAATAGTTTGGCCGTGACTTTTTTTGTCATGTAAAGCGGCCTCTAAGAGTTCGTCAATACTGATAGTCGTGTTAGTCGGCAAATTATGAGCGGCCAGTAGATTTAAAAAGTTATCTAATTCGGTTTCACTGATGTGTCCGTTTTTAAAAGCGGCACGCATCATGAGGGCCATGCCGATACTGACGGCCATACCGTGTTTTACGGAAAATTCACTGCAAAGCTCGATGCCGTGACCAAACGTGTGGCCAAAGTTGAGCAAAGCTCTGACGCCCGATTCTCTTTCATCGGCGCTGACAATTTTCGCTTTGGCTTTCACGCATAGGGCGATAATCGCTTCAATATGGGGAAGGTCATCTTGACGTAAAGGATTGGTCATTAAATCAGCCAGTAAATCGGGATAACCGAGCATGCCGTATTTAATGACTTCACCGCAGCCGTTACTGAATTCATCGGCCGCCAAAGTGCTGAGTGCAGTTGGGTCACAGAGTACTAAAATCGGCTGTTTAAAAGCGCCCCACAGATTTTTGCCGGCTTTTAAATTAACGGCCGTTTTACCGCCAACAGATGAATCAACTGCAGCCAATAGGGATGTAGGCATCTGGATATAGTCGATGCCCCGTAAATAGGTGGCCGCCGCAAAACCCGCCATATCACCGACTACACCGCCTCCTAAGGCGATAAGTAAATCCTTACGGGTCAGCGCTTTGGCCGCCATAAATTCCACTAAATCCAATAGTCGGGCAGCATTTTTTTCTGTTTCACCATGAGGGAATACGTATTCATATACCGTATAGCCCGCTGCGGTGAGTTGCTTTTTGACAAGCGCTGCATAATGCGGAGCTACTTGGTCATCACTGACGAGCATGGTCGGGCAGGGGCCCTTAAGGGGCTTAATATATTCTATTATATGTTGTAAAACCCCATCTTCAATGATGACATCGTAGGCAGTGGAGGCTTCTATATGAATACGTTCCATGGTAACTCCTTTTACTGGGTATCAATTAACGGGTCTTAATTAAGCTTTTTGACCGGTAACAATTTCGCGCATAGCGAATACATCTTTGGTGAGGGAAGCAAATTGATCGGGACGTAAAGCTTGCGGACCGTCGCAAAGCGCTTTGGCCGGATCAATATGAACTTCAATCATGAGACCATCCGCACCGCCGCCGGTGGAAGCGAGGGATAAAGGTCGAACCATGCGGCTCATGCCGGCAGCGTGGCTCGGGTCCATAATAATCGGTAAATGACTGAGCTCATGAATCATTGGAATCGCCGTTACATCAAGGGTATTACGGGTTTTCGTTTCGAAAGTTCGAATGCCTCGTTCGCAAAGTACGATTTGTGTATTGCCTTCGCTCATGATGTATTCCGCAGCCATCAACCATTCTTCATAAGTCGCGGATAAGCCGCGTTTTAAGAGAACCGGTTTCTTTAATTTGCCGACCTCTTTAAGTAAGGTGAAGTTTTGCATATTGCGGGCGCCGATTTGAAGCATGTCTACATTATCGAAGTATTGCAATTGGGATGGATCCATGACTTCCGATACGATAGGCAGCCCCGTTTCTTTTTTGGCCAGTTCCAATAAATGCAAGCCTTCAGGGCCCATACCTTGGAAAGAGTATGGCGAAGTACGCGGTTTGAACGCACCGCCACGAAGAATAGTAGCGCCCGCTTCTTTGACCGCTCTTGCCGTTGCCAACACTTGTTCCGGTGTTTCTACAGAGCAAGGACCGGCCATAATAGCGAAGTGGCCGCCCCCAATTTTTACGCCACTTACGTCTACGATGGTGTCTTCCGGATGAAATTTGCGATTAGCTTTTTTGAACGGTTCTTGAATGCGTGTTACTTTTTCAACAAAGTCTAACGATTCAATTTGGCGTTTGTCTACGAGTGAGGTATCGCCGATGAGACCGATTAATGAGTAGTTGTCGCCTTGGCTTGGATGTAACGTAATCCCTTGGGCCTCTAATTTTTGGCGCAACTCTTGAACTTTCTCCGGTGTAGCATTTTCCTTCAATGTAATAATCATAGTAATCTCTCCTCTTTCGTCACTTATGAATATTTGAAAACAGGTTTCGTTCATAAATTCAAATCCTTTACTGCTTGTACAACCTTCGTTGCTTTCAATAATTACTTTTAAGTGATAGTAAAAAAGGAGCTATCCGCGTGCACTACGGGTAGCTCCTTAACTATACTAAGCCTGACAATGATACCGAAATCAGCGTAGCCCAAATAGTCCTTTACCCGTTGCCTGGATAAAGAACCAAAAATAGAAGTATTGGCTGTTCATAGTGCTGATAGCGGTATTCATAATATTGGCTCCTCTCTTAAAGTGATTGCCAACATTATAAACCTAAGTTTCTATTCTGGCAAGTCTTTTTTTGCAAAACATTCGTAAACTTCAGGTAAACTAATTATTTAGTTGATTATGCGACTTATTGCTGAGCTTATTGTAATGATACGGCTTGGCTAAAAAAAGAAAAGCCGGCGATGTGCCGGCCTTCCTGGTTTGGTTGGTAGCGCTGTATTACTCCAAATCATCGAAGTCGAATGCGGCTGCTTTGGTATAATTCGTAACTTTTGCTTCAAAGAAGTCCGTTTTAGTGCTATTGAGGTTGGAGAAACTTTCAATCCAAGCCATCGGATTTTCTTTGATGTCCGGATAGAGATGTTTGAGGCCGATGGCTTCTAAACGAATATTAGCCAAGTATTTGATATAGCGTTCAATCAATACATTGTTAATACCGAGGATTTTGTCATCCGTAATGTATTGGCCCCAAGCGATTTCGTTTTCCGTACCTTGACGGAGCATGTCCGTAAGTTCCGCTTCCAATTCAGGCGTAAATAATTCAGGACGTTCGATGCGAAGCTCACGAATGATGTTTTGGAATAAAACGAGGTGAGTTACTTCATCGCGGTTGATGTATTTAAAGATCGTACTGGTTGCTGTCATCTTGCCCTGGCGTGCCAAGGTGTAGAAGAAGCTGAAACCGGAGTAGAAATAAATGCCTTCCAAGATGTAGTTCGCCATAATGGTGCGAATTAAATTATGTTCCGACGGATCATCGCTGAAACGTTGGTAAATGTCAGCGATGAAACGGTTACGTGCCAAGAGGTGTTCATCTGTACGCCATTCGTCATAAATACGGTCACGGGTAATCGGATTCGTTACGGTGTCCAAAATATAGGAGTAACTTTGGGCGTGAATTTCTTCTTGGAATGCCTGAATGTTAAGCAACGATGCTACTTCGGCAGCCGTAATATAGCGGCTTAAGTTGGGTAAATTTTCACTTTGAATCGAATCAAGGAAATTGAGGAAGGAAATAATTTTGTCAAACGCACGGCGTTCGCTGTCGGTCAAGAACGGGAATTGTTTGATATCTTCGTTCAGCGAAATTTCTTCCGGAATCCAGAAGTTGTTGAGCATGGTACGGTACATCTGCGTTGCCCAGTCATATTTGATGCGGTTCCATTCGCGCAAGTTGGTCGTATTGCCACCAATCATGCTTTCCGTGCCGCGCTCGCCATGTTCGTTAAAAATTAATTTTTTATCCATAATGACATTCACCCTTTCTATATAAGTTGTTGTCTTTAGTATAGCATATTAAAGCGGTTAAACATATGAAATTTACGGCTAACCGGCAGTCATATGTTACTGTTGAACCGTTGTAAAACATCGATTAATTGAGGCTTTATGTTGTTCGTATGACTGCCGGTCACTAAACCGCTTATTGTTTTAGTTTAAATCAGGAAGAACAGCTGGTGCATTCGTCCATTTCGAGGGACTGATTGCGGATGTAGTAAATCGTTTTAACACCCTGTTTGTACGCTTCAATGTAGAGGTTAAGGATTTCTTTGGCCTTAACTTGCGGTGTAATGTACAAGTTGAAAGATTGAGCCTGGTCGATGTGACGTTGGCGGGCAGCACAGGCACGAATACTCCATTGTTGGTCAATCGTGTGAGCTTCTTTGTAGAGCCAGAAGGTGGAGTTATCGAGATCAGGGGCCGTTTTCGGCGTGAAGCTGCCTTTCTTTTCTTCGATGAAGAATTTTTTGAAAATAGGGTCGATGCCGGCTGTGGTGTTAGCGATATTGGAGGTACTGCCGGTTGGGGCAATCGCCATGAGATAACCGTTGCGCATACCGTATTTAGCTACATCTTTGTGCAATTGTTGCCAACGTTCGGATGTATAACCGCGGCGCTCGAAGTAAGCACCGGTTTCCCATTCGGAACCTTTGAAAGCAGGGTAGGCACCTTTTTCTTTAGCCAATTCCATGGATGCTTTAATTGCGTAGTAGGCAATGTTTTCAAATAATTTGTCCGCTGTTTCGATGTGTTCTTCCGATTCCCACTGAATCTGATGACGCACCAAGTAGTGGTGGTAACCGCTCGTACCGAGGCCGATGGCACGGTATTTTTCGCTGGTCATCTTAGCTTCCGGTACCGGGAACTGGTTGATGGAAATAACATTATCGAGCATGCGAATTTGAAGGGCTACATTTGCTTCCAATTCTTCGTCCGTAATTCGACCGAGGTTAATGGAGTTAAGGTTACATGTTACCATGTCGCCCGTAACCGTTTTAGTTGTGATGCTGCCGTCCGGATTAATCACTTCTTCGCTGAGGTTGGTGAAACCAACGTTTTGCGCGATTTCGTGGCACAAGTTGGAGGCATAAATCATGCCCTCATGTTTATTCGGGTTGGCGCGATTCGCTGTGTCGCGGAAGAAGATGAACGGCGTACCGGTTTCTACGGCACTGCGCATGATTTTTTTCATCATATCCAAAGCGCTGACCTGAATTGGGTGGAGATCCGGATTGTTTTCACAAAGGAGATAATGTTCGGTGAAGGCTTTATTGTTTTCGTCTTCATCGTAAAAATCTTCCAAGTTGAAGCCCATCACTTGTTGTACTTCATGTGGATCGAAGAGGCTGAAGTTTTCACGAGCCAATAAACGTTCCATGAAGATGTCCGGAATGGCAATGGCAGGGAAAATATCGTGTGCTTTGCGACGATCGTCGCCGTTGTTGGTACGAAGTTCTACGAATTCGTAGAAGTCTTTATGCCAAATATCAAGCGTTACGGTAGCGCCGCCTTTACGTTTGCCGAGCTGATCTACGGCTACGGCTGTATCATTGTAAAGACGAACCCAAGGGATAACGCCGCCGGAGGAGTTTTTGTAACCGCGAATATCACTGTTCAAGGCACGCACTTTACCCATGTAAATACCGAGGGCACCGCCGTGTTTGGATACGCGGGAGAATTTGCTGTTTACGTCGTAAATAGACCAAAGGTTATCGTCAACGCCGGAGATAAAGCAGCTGCTGAGCTGATGGAACGGCGTACCCGCATTGGCCAAGGTTGGCGTAGCGGTGGTCATTTTTAATTCGCTCATTAAGTCGTAGAATTTTTTGGCAAATTCTACTTTGCGATCCCCTTCGATGAGGGCAAGGTGCATAGCAATCGCCATGAAACGTTCTTGCGGCAATTCATACACTTCTTTGTCGTAACCTTTTACGAGGTAACGATCGGCCAACAATTTAATGCCTTCATAGTTGAAGAGATAGTCGCGTTTAGGTTTGATGTAATCCCCTAATTCTTCCAATTCTTCTTCGGTGTATTGGGTGAGGAAGAAGTCCGCATAGCGCTTAGATTCCACTAATTTTTTTACTAATGCAGGGAAGTTGCCGTAGCCGAACGCTTTATATTTGCGTTGGATGGCCGCTTCTTTATATAAGTCGAAAAGGAACAGGCGGGCTGCCACAAACTGCCAGTCCTGGTTCATGCGGTTAACCATGTTGCCGTAACCGTCGTCTACTTTTTGGATAACTTTTTCGATTGCAGTCTGCACCAAAATTTTCTGAATTTCTTTGGTGCTCATGCCGTCAACGAACTGTAATTTGGAGTCCATTTCGAGTTCGATAGGATCGCAGCTTTCAAGCCCCAAGCATGCGAAGGCAATCATCTTTTTAGTTTTTTCTACCGAGAGCGGTTCGTAATGGCCGTCTCGTTTTTTAATCATAATAGCCATGAATAAGGTTCCTTCCCGTTACAAAGTACTACATTTACACATAAAAATATGGCTCGCAAACAGTGACTTCACTGTATTTACGTAAGCCGTTGATACACTCATACCCTCTAAATACATCTATTTGGTACTATCGATGAGTTGTATTATAAATCAATATCTTGTATACGATATTAGTTATCATATACAAGATACACCTCATTATACTATTTTCCGACGGTGAAAAGAAAGAGGGAAATGTCAATCTGTATTGAATTTTTTGCATATGATGAATGAAAATTTCGGTTGGTGGAATTTAATGACTTGACATTTTAACGTTGTGAGAATGTATAGGGGTGTAAGCGGGTTCACAAGAAATGATGACTTGCTTATGACGTTTGCAAACGGTCAATGAGAATGATGAGAAACTCAATAGTACATGTACTTTTCAGTAATATGGACAAAATGAAGGGCTCTGTTTGATGTATGATTTTTTGGCATACATACATGGGGCTTCGGACGAATTTAATTTTAGGAGGCAACTATGGCTACAGGAACTATGAATGTTTTGAAAAAAGAATTACAACTCGTATTTTTGGATGATGAATTAAAAGAAACTACGGTGCGCATCAGTGTACCTAAAGCGGATGTAAGTCGCACTGCAGCCGAAACAGTGGCAAATTTGTTGATTGCCAAACGTTTTATGACCAGCGCCAAAGGTAAAATTTTAACCGGCTATAAGGGCGCTTTTATGGTAGAAAATACCAGTGCCCAATTGGTTGACTAATCGGCGGTCACCAAACGATATGTCTCAGCTGCTCGGTAATCTAGTAAGGTTAGACAGATTAGGGTAGCAGGATATGAGGTTAAAGTATTAAATATTACTAGTATAAATATATAGGAGGCTAATTATGGCAGACGCAACAGTAAAAGAAGTAGTAAAAATTCAGATTCGTTTAGATTTAGGCGATAATAAAGTAAAATCCGTAAGCATTGGTAATGTTAATCCGGAACTTGGTAATGCGGATTTTGAAGAAGTGGGCCAAGCCATGGCCGAACTTTGTGCCTATCCGTACAAAGATGTGGTTCGCGTAGAAACTACGACCATGACGCCTCAGGCTTAAGGATTTGGGTCTGGGACGGCCGGACAAGTAGCGGCGCTACAAAGTCCGGGAGATGTTAGTTAAATAATCTGTGTGATTTTACGGAAATCATATAAATGAAACGGTGTAATCTGTATAAAACAGGTTGCACCGTTTTTTTATATTGAAAAAAATTGAAATAGAGTGCTCTTTAGTATAGGCAGTTGTATTGTATTTAAGTTATACTAAAAATATATAAAAGAGTTCTTATGTCTTATATTTTTAGTTTCATATGGAGGCATGATATATGACAATGTTTAATATGAAAAAGAAAGCAATCCTTGTTTTGGCCGGTTTGGCCATGGTGTCCGGCACTGTATTGGGCGCCGGTAATAGTGCCGCTACAGATAATGGCACCACGGCGCTTACAGGGAGCGACAAAGATTTGGCAGCCATTGTTAATTATGCGACTCAGGAAGCTGTTAAGGCGGGGTCGCCTTACGTGAACCGAGGCATACCAAAACAGGTGTTAGAAGCTTTTATGCCGGCATCGGGTGCTAAGACGGTGCTCACGAATGAAAGTAATTCCTTGTATAAAGAACAAGCCTTACGGGTAGCTTTCCCTATGACAGATGCATCAAAATATGATTTGGTGCCGAATTTTGACGGCTTCCCAAAACAGGTTCCGTCCTTTGCCAACAATGTATCCGTGTTTTATATTCCACAATTTATAAAAGCCGGTGGGGAAGCGCAGGTTAGTTTCATCGGTACAGCTTCCGAAATGGCACCGTATATCGGGGAAGCGCTTAAGTTAGCGATTATGCAGACTAATTTAACAGATAGCCGTTCGGTTTATGTAAAAATGGAGCCTAATTCAGACATGCAATTTGCCGACAGTTTGCGCGAATTATTACCTGGTTATAAAATCGTGACAACGCCTGAGCTAAAGAATCTTGGACCGTGGCGTGATTTCTGGAGTGATATTATCGACGTAACATCAGTAAATAGCGGAAATTATGTAACGGATCAGTTATTCGATAATGACACGAATAAAAAAGCTCAGCAGCAACTGTTAGGCTATTATTCGTATAATTACAATATGGTGAATTTGGATGATTCATACACCTACTATATTTTTAGCGTAGGGACGACATTTAATCATGCATATGTAACCGGTGCGGCCGTGAATAAAGCGGGTACGGAGATTGTTTATTTTTACAAACAGCAGTAGTGGCTGTGATTAGTTGGGAAGTTGCTATTGATGAGTAGTAGTGAGGCCCGGTTAAGTAGTGGTTGTTCCGCAGCAGGTTAGTGTTTAGTCAGTGACAAGATGCTGATGAGAAGTATTATATATTAGCAGATATAAATCCGAATGTTTTGCGTGAAATACACATTAACGTTCGGTAAAGTTTATTGACCCTTATTTTTTACTATGTTAAAATGAAAGAGTAATATTCAGTCATTTCGATGGAGGTTAAAGACACATGATTCAACGGTATACAAGAGAAAAAATGGGCCATATTTGGAGCGAACGCAACGAATTTGACCAGATGTTGGAAGTGGAAATCTTAGCTTGTGAAGCACAGGCAGAATTGGGAATTATCCCTAAAGAAGCGGCTAAGGTTATCCGTGAAAAAGCGAACTTTGATGTAGAACGAATTCATGAAATTGAAAAAGAAACGAACCACGATATTATTTCTTTCGTAACCGCTGTCGGTGAATACGTTGGCGAAGAAGCTAAATACATTCACCTCGGCCTTACATCTACGGACGTAAAAGACACAGCACTCGGTGCTATGATGAAACAGGCTTGTGACATCATTTTGGAAGATTTACATCAATTCCGCGATGTACTTCGCCGTCGTGCCGCTGAATTTAAATACACCCCAATGGTTGGTCGTACCCATGGTATTCATGGTGAACCTACCACTTTCGGTTTGAAACTTTGCCTCTGGATGGCTGAAATTGAACGTGATATTGAACGTTTGGAACATGCAAAGAAAAATGTAGCCGTTGGTAAAATGTCCGGCGCCGTTGGTACTTACTCCGTTAACGATCCGTTCATTGAAAAATATGTGTGTGAAAAACTCGGTTTGGAACCGGTAAAAATTGCCACTCAGGTTATTCAACGTGACCGTCATGCTGAACTTTGCAGCACCTTGGCCATCATCGCCAGCACTTTGGATAAAATTGCTCTTGAAATCCGTCACTTACAACGTACGGAAGTGCGTGAAGCGGAAGAATACTTCAGCCCTAAACAAAAAGGCTCCTCCGCTATGCCTCACAAACGTAACCCAATTACTTGTGAACGTATCTGCGGCTTAGCTCGTGTGGTACGCGGCAATGCGCAGGCTGCTTTGGAAGACGTGGCTTTATGGCATGAACGCGATATTTCCCATAGCTCTGTTGAACGTGTAATTTTACCGGATAGCACGATTACTGTTGACTATATGCTGTCCTTGGCTATTAAAGTTATCGACAAATTGTTGGTATATCCGGAAAACATGATGAAAAACTTGGAATTAACCGGCGGCTTGATCTTCAGCCAGCAAATCTTAACAGCCCTTGTAGATAAAGGTGCTGTTCGTGACGAAGCTTACCGTTGGGTACAACGTCATGCTATGGCTCGTTGGTTGGAAGGCAAAGACTTCAAAGCCGGCCTTAAAGGTGATGCGGATATTAAAAAATATCTTACCGATGAAGAAATCGATCACCTCTTCGACCCACATCGCATGTTGAGACATGTGGATACGATTATGGCAAGATTCGGATTATAATAAAATAGCGCGAGATATATAAACCCCGAGAAGCTCCTCATCTAAGGCTTGGTTTCTGCAAGCAGAAAAGACCCTTAGATAAGGACTTCTCGGGGTTTTTCCATATAACCTCGCGCTGTTTCATTAGGAGTAGGGATCCTTTTTTTCCTAGAGCGTCGCGCTGTTTTATTATGGGGGAGAGGGAGAGAGTGGTTTCTGCAAGCAGAAAAGACCCTTAGATAAGGACTTCTCGGGGTTTTTCCATATAACCTCGCGCTGTTTTATTAAAGGGGGAGGGGGAGATTGGGTTTGCAAGTAGAAAAGCCCCTTAGATAAGGACTTTGTAGTGACCCCAAAAAGTTAGACTTTTATTTCCGAGAAGCCTGAATAGGTTTCTCGGAATTTTTTATGCTACTGTATTCTTTAAGCGATACTTTACCGGGCTTAGCCAATTCAACTTCTCTTTTATTCGTTTTTCATTGTAATAAAGTATATATTGAGTAAGTGCTGTTTCTAATTCCTTGTAGCTATGAAATGTTTTTCCATAATACATTTCCTGCTTCAAAATTGAAAAGAAGTTTTCCATAGGCGAATTGTCATAGCAATTTCCTTTTCTGGACATACTCTGGAAGATATTATTATTCTTTAAGAGCCTTTGATATTCTTTCATTTGATACGCCCAGCCTTGGTCAGAGTGAAATGTTCGTCTATATTTAGCATCCTCTGTTATTTTAATAGCTTTTCTTTGTGCCATTAAAATACCAGATGCTGAAGGTGCCGGTGAAATACTGAAACTTAGTATTTCAAGATTATATAGGTCCATAAATGGATCTAAATACAATTTTCTTGTTATTAATTCTCCATCAGCTCCCACCTCATAATACTTGAATTCAGTTGTATCTGTTGTGATTTTTTGATGGGGGTATATACATTCAAATTTACGGTGAATTCGATTGGGAGCAACCGTACCTTTTTTGCCTTTGTAGGAGTTGTATTTTCTGCTTTTGCGAGAATATGTAGTAATTTGAAGTTTAAACTTTTTAATGATACGCTGCAGTTTCTTTTTATTAATTACTATCCCTTTAAGTTTTAATAAGGGTAATAACCGTCTATATCCATAATTGGGATTGGTTTTTCGAATCTCTTCAATTTCTATTTTTATTGCTAAATCTGGATCTTCACGAGTGAACCTCTTTTGCCAATACATATAAGTAGCCTTAGGAAAATTTAATGCCGCAAGAATCTCCTTTAATGTGAACTCTCTTCGGAGGCCGTTGATGATTCTTGCGATTTTTTCATTTCTCGAGCTTCCTCGAGTCGCAGCCTCCTCAGTTCTTTTAAATAGGCATTCTCTATTTGAGCATAGCGCAATTGTTTTTCCAGTTCTAAAATTCGTTGTTGCTCAGGTGTTAATTTAGATAGTTCTTTTTGACTAATACGTATAGGTTTCTTAGGCTTGGATTGCTTAGTCTCAGATTTCTTCATAGTGGGTGGCCGTCCTTTAGGTCGTTCAACAAAGGCATTTACACCATCTTTTATATACTCTGATTTCCATCGAGCAATTAATGTTGGATTATTAATTCCGTACTGTAAAGCTATTTGTTGATAAGATAAGATACTTGTTAAGTACAACTCTACCACAGATTGCTTAAACTCAGAAGTATATTTAGTCTTAGATTTTCTTTCTTTAAGTCCTTCCACACCAAATGCTTGATAATTTTTTATCCATCTTTTGACCTGAGAATATGATTTGACTCCATATTTTTTTGCTAGAGTTCTGCCACCGCCTTCTCCATTTAAATATGCTGTAACAACTTTTAGCTTAAATATAAAACTATATTTTGACATGAAAAAACCGACCTCCTTAAAATTAGATTTTTAGGTCTAACTTTAAGGGGTCGGTTCATTCCGCTAAATTCCAAAAAGCTGACAAAACAAAAAGCCCTCATAAGATTCAAAGCCTCTAGCCAATCGGACGTATCACATCCGGTATAAGTAGAGTCTGAGCCTTATGAGGGCCTTTTTATATATTAATTCTTACCACCATTCATTAATGTATGTTTTTTGTTTCGGATAAACACGGTTAAGCATAGCAATCACCGCTTTTTCACCACACACTTTACCTTCAAACAGCAGTTCCGAAGCTGTCATGCGACCCATAAGGATAAGGCTTAAAGCGCCTACTTCACTTACCACCTGCACATCAGCTTTCACTTCGTCCGCTGTTTTAACAGCTTCCACATGACCGTCCGCATGAATTGTTACCTCATAAGTCCCTTCATTCCAAGTTGCCAAGGAATCTTTTACACCCATGGTGAAAGTATATTTACCGTCAACTACGCCCGGCTGATTTTGCCAATGCGCATCGATATGAACCGGCACGCTCGCCATAGCGGTAGCTACATCTACGATGCGGCTCATCATGTATGGCATAGTAGTATGACCGGTTTTACCGTTTGGATGGAAGATATAGGATTCGTCCTGCATACCTTCGTTCCAACGAATGCTCGACCCCTGCGAACGATGATTGTATAAATAATTGAGTAAACCTTTTTGACCGCGACGAGAGGTATACACAAATTCGGTAACCGGAATTTCTTCGGCACCCAAACGATATACCGCATAACCTTCAATTCGGCCGTCTTCCGTCTGCACATAAGCTACGCGCACGCCTTCCGCAAAAAAGCTGCCTAACAAGCGACGCCATTCTTTTTCACCGCGCACAGCATAACCGGATAAACCGGCTGTATACTTTTCATAGACCGGAGCCAATTTTGTCCATTCATCTTCAGACTGCAATAGACCGAAATGTAAAGTTTTATCCGTAAGGGGACGTAAATCCTCCAGACTCAAAGTCTGTACCCACTGATGAGCGTACAATTCCCAACCGTATTGTTGGTAAAAAGCCGCTTTAGACGGCATCAAAATGGTAATACCCTGACCGCGTTTTTTTAACTCTTCTAACGAAGCCGTTAATAATTGACCGCCGATACCACCGCGACGGGCTACCGGATCGGTGGCTACGCCCACCATGTAACTTACCGGTACAAGCGCACCACGCACATTGAGCGTATATTGACGCAAATGTACCATGCTGGCGAGCAATGTTCCGTCATAACCTACCATGGTATGTTCCGGTTCGTACGCTTTATTGAAATAATATTGGAAAAAAGGGTCTTCTTTATTTTCAAAACAATAATCCCATAAATTTTCAACAGCTTTTGTATCTGCTGCCGTCGCAATTCTAAACTCCATAGCACACCTCTTTTTATACAAAAAAGGGAGCCCTCAGGGCTCCCCTAATACTTTATTCCTTAACAGGACAGATATCGGCATAGACCGCATCATATTTTTCCGCAAAATGATCCGGATTATACGATTCTTTTGCCTTGCGAAGGCCCGGTAAACCCATATCTTCTTCACGATTTACAAATTCCGTATCGGCAAATTCATGACGAATGAATTCGTTGTTAATTGCCTGATACAAACCGCGAATTGTAGGATTTGCTTTTTCAATATGAATGAGCGCCATGCGATCATTGAGATACTCACCGATAGTGAAGGCTTCAATGCGACCAAACAATTTGATAGCACCGCCTACAAGACCAAGTTCATCCCAGTGAGTAAACAACAATTTAATCGCTTCTAACTCATCTTCGATACCTTCTTCGTGATGTTGTTCTACCCAAGATTCAGCCGTGGCAATACAGTCGGCAAAAATATCTTGTGTCAGCGGCATATACTCATAATTGGTATACTGCATGCGGAACTGATTCAAGTGATTTTTCTTCTGACGCAATTTTTTACCGGATAAGCTAATTAAATCCTGTGTTTTGTAAATATACTCAAAATTATCGCGGTCCGGCGTGAATTCATAACAATCAGGACAGAGCGTATTCATACGTTCCATCATAATTGGATTGACACCTTTTAAACGAAACTCTAAGTTATTAACTTCAAACCATTCTTTAGCCATATCAAGGCCGTCTACGAATTTAGCGTCTTTACCGGCAAAAGGCGGCAACATAAACGGTTCTCGTTTACCGCCCCCTTTGATGAACAATACGCCATCTTCTTCGGCCCATTCGATGCCATAAGCATCTTGCCACATAAACAATGTGGTAAAACAGTTATCCGATGCTTCATAATGATGAATTGCAAAATAATCATCGATAATCGGTTTATCTTTTAATTCAAATCTTCTAAATGCTAAAATAGGAATCGCCTCCTACGGACTAATAGTAATAATACACAATTATAGCGTTCTGATTTTTTATAACGCTCTACATTTTTTAGGAACTATATCCCTAACCCAAATACCCTAATCTTTTAGGACTTTATTAACACTATACTCAGGGCCAATCAATACTCTTTTTAGAGTACCAATAGGGGCTGAGCTCATATAGCGAACTCTATAATTATACTACATATTTGAACTTTGTAAAATACAACTATATCTATATATTTCATTCTATATATATGATTTTACCATAAAATTGTGTAAAAGAGAATTTTTTTCACAGTTTCTTTCGTTTGACAGCATTATTTTATAGGCATTGAATCTATTATCGACAAATGAAGAACAGTGAATTACAAAAAGCGGACTGAAGAACTTTTATCTTCAATCCGCTTTATTAGTATTTATAAGTTATCACTTAGAACAAGCTGTCTTCTTCCGAATCCAATTCGTCTTTAGCAATAATAGCTACGGAAGCTACTTTATCCTCACCATCAAGATTTTGCAATTTCACACCGGAAATGGCTTTACCTTTTTTAATGGCAATATCTTTCATGTCAAAACGAATAATCTTGCCCTGTTCGGAGATGAGCATTACTTCATCGCTGTCCGTTACGATACCAACAGCTACAACATCACCGGTTTTATCGGTAATGCGGAAGTTTTTCGTTCCCTTGCCGCCGCGTTTCTGGAGCGAGTAGACATCTTCGCTGTTGCGTTTACCATACCCTTCTTCACTGATAGTGAATACCTGACAAGCTTCGCCCGATTCGGTAATCACACCGGCGCCGACTACATCATCACCGGCATTAAGTTTAATACCGCGAACGCCCTGAGCGGAACGTTTCATGAGACGTACGTCTTCTTCATTGAAACGAATAGCCATACCCTTACGAGTGCCGAGGAGAACATCCTGATTGCCCGCTGTGAGGCATACCGCAATGAGACGGTCATCGTCAGCCAAGGAAATAGCATTCAAACCGCTGCGACGAATATTTTGATATTCTTCAATGGACGTACGTTTTACCACGCCTTGTTTTGTTACCATTAACAAATTAAGATCGTGATTTACAGTTTCCATATCAATCATAGTCGTCACCGCTTCACCTACATTGAGCGGCAATACGTTGATAATCGCTGTACCGCGGGAATTGCGGCTCGATGCTTCCGGCACTTCGTAACCTTTCAAGCGATATACACGGCCCGCAGTGGTGAAGAACAAAAGCGTATTATGGGTACGAACATGAGAAATCTGTACCACATAGTCGTCTTCTTTCGTCTTCATGCCGACAACGCCTACGCCGCCTTTATGCTGGTTGCGATATACATTGGCATTCATGCGTTTGATATAGCCCTGACGAGTCAAGGTAATAACCATTTCTTCGTCGGCAATCAAATCTTCCACATCAAGTTCCGATGTATCAATCGTAATTTCACTACGACGTTTGTCGCCGTATTTCTGTTTCATTTCGGTCAATTCGTCTTTGATGATACCCCGCTGACGGTCTTCGCTGGCCAAAATAGCTTTCAAATCAGCAATAAGGATTTCCAACTGTTTGTATTCGTCTTCAATCTTTTCACGTTCCAAACCGGTCAAACGACGTAAACGCATATCTAAGATGGCAACGGCTTGTTTTTCAGTTAAGCCGAATTTCTGCATCAATGCGTTCTTCGCGATTTCATCGGTTTCCGACGCACGAATTGTGGCGATAACTTCATCAATATGATCGAGGGCAATAAGCAAGCCTTCCAAGATATGAGCACGAGCTTCCGCTTTGGCCAATTCGAACTGCGTACGACGTACGATAACGCCTAAACGGTGGTTCAAATAGTGAGTAAGTACTTCTTTTAGCGTAAGTACTCGCGGATGACCGTCCACCAAGGCAAGCATAATCACACCGAAGGTGTCTTGCAATTGAGTGTGTTTATATAATTTGTTAAGAACGATATCCGGCTGTACATCGGCGCGAAGCTCTACAACGATGCGCATACCGCGACGGTCACTTTCGTCACGAAGCGCGGTAATGCCGTCAATAACCTTGTCACGGCTCAATTCGGCAATGCTTTCAATAACACGGGCTTTATTAACCTGGTACGGAATTTCCGTTACCACGATACGGTGTTTGCCCTTGTTCATTTCTTCAATCGTGGCACGGGCACGCATCTTAATGCTGCCACGGCCAGTGCTGTAGGCTTTTTTAATGCCATCGCGACCGAGGATTAACGCCCCTGTCGGGAAGTCAGGCCCTTTAATGGCTTTCATCAAATCGTTTACATCCACATCAGGATTGTCGATAAGCATAATTAAGCCATCCGCTACTTCGTTCAAGTTGTGCGGCGGAATATTGGTCGCCATACCAACGGCGATACCGGCGGAACCGTTAATTAACAAGTTCGGAATTTTGGCCGGCAATACTGTCGGCTCTTGCAAGGACTCGTCATAGTTTGGCATGAAATCAACGGTATCTTTGTCGATATCAGCGAGCATTTCCGTCGTAATACGAGCCATACGTACTTCCGTATAACGCATAGCCGCTGCCGAGTCACCGTCGATGGAACCGAAGTTACCGTGACCATCTACCAAGAGGTAGCGCGTATTAAAATCCTGTGCCAAACGCACCGTTGCATTATATACGGAACTATCCCCGTGTGGATGATATTTACCAAGTACGTCCCCGACGATACGGGCCGATTTCTTATATGGCTTATTCGGAGTCATACCGGTTTCATGCATAGCGTACAAAATACGACGATGCACCGGTTTTAGACCATCGCGAACATCCGGTAAGGCACGCATAACGATTACGCTCATGGCATAATCGATATAGGAGCTCTTCATTTCTTTATCAATCTGGACGGGCTCAATTTTCCCGTGACTCCAGGTCGTTTCCTCCACAGTCTCACCTCATTTAATAATAACTAATCGTACATTTCAAGCGCTTCATTTAATTTATTAGCAACTTATATTATAGCATTTTTAGCGTTTTTATGCTACTTTTAACCGCATCAATAAGGGATTTTCACCACATTTAACGGGGATAATACATAATAATTAATACCCCTACGAGGGCAATGGCACCACCTACTAAATCGGCCATATCGGGCACCACTTTATCCACCTGCCAGCCCCATAATATGGACAAAACAATAAAAATACCGCCATACGCCGCATAAACGCGGCCGAACGAGGCCTCCTGCAAAGTAGGTATGATACCGTATAAAAAGAGAACGACGGCACCGGCCACTAAGTACCATGGCCCTTTATCTTCTTTTAAAGCGAGCCATACCAAATAGCCGCCACCGATTTCAAAAAAGCCGGCTACGATAAAGTAAAATAAGGATTTAGCTATTTCCATCAGTGTCTCCTTCCTTATTCACCAAGATTAATCATTGTATCCAAACGGTTCATGCGAAAATCTTCTACCATGAGCATAAAGGGCTCGTTATGAATCGGATTATAGGTCGTACCAAACAGATGACTGTTACAATCACAGTCACTTGAGCCGAAGCCCGGCACCTCCCAGCCATCCAAATTGTTAACAGCCTTGGCCAATTCACATTCCAAATCGTCGCTGCTACGAATCGACAAGGTGGCAATCATTTCACAGTGAGAACGGAAATAATCGAGATGCCAATGCATCTTTTTACGTTTCCGTTTATGACGTTCCAAACGCTTGGTAAGATTGGCTTTAGCGGAGCCCACATAGGTATAATACCCTTCCTCAAAATGAAGGATACCCTTACTACCGATTTCCAAATCCATGGCGGTAGACAAATGTAAAACCACCAGATAATCGCCGCGGTCCTGTGCTTCCCGGCGAAGCAGTTCCGCATCAAAACGGCATTCACGGATTACCTCCGGCATGGTAAATTCTTCCGTCCAACGCAGTGCCACCGCCTTCCAATCAAGATCTCCCGCTACTTCACCGAAAGTTTGGGCAAAGGCCAAATCCGTATGATAATCCGGTAAAAACCAACGGGCCCGTTCCCACTGTACCAAGAACAAGACCCCCGTATGATAACCTTCACTTTTAAGAGCCTGTAGATGCAGTAAATGTTTACGCCCTCGCTCCGTTATGGCATCAGGGAACATGGCCCCTTCACGACTGAACAAAGTGCAGGATTTTACTTCCAGCAAAAAAGACTCGCCGTCATCATTGGTTAATAACAAATCAAAGCGGCTATTACCTACTGTATATTCACGGCGCACGACGGACCATTCTTCCCAACCGGGAATTTGTTTCGTAGAAATTAAATACTCCGCCACATCATTACTGTAGTTAGTATCCAACATAATCGGCACCCCATCCCGTTCAATGCCGATAACCCGGTACTGTGTTTTGGCGTCCTTTTTCGGATGATGGACTATGTAGAATTTAACACCGGGGTATAATAACTCCCACATGCGGCCCGGATTCGGCAAATGGGCCGGCAATACTTCACCGTTTAAATGATCCATAGCCAGATGAACCACAAAGCGATTCGGCCGTTCTACAAATCGTCCCGTTAATACTTTTTCATATAGTTGTTTCATGGTCTACCTCTTATTACAAAATTGCAATAACGAATCATTCTTCTAATATATCTAAAAAAATAAAAATGTAGCACAGGCTACATACATTTCAAGTAAAATGTCCTATAATGAACAATGTAAACACGAAGATTACCGTGTACTAAACGACATGAAGCAATATTTTTACTCGTATTATAAAAATATTACCTTCTTTATTATACGTAGAAGTAATGCACTCGTAAAGGAGTGCCGTCAAGGGAAAGGACGATGACATTATGGCTCAAGTAGCAGGTAACTTACAAAGAATTCGCAACGGTCAACGCCGTTATGCAATCACACCACGCATTCCGGGTGGTTTCGTACAACCAACTATGCTTCAAAAATTTATAGATGTAGCCAACACATTTAAGGCTACCCTCAAAATCACCGGTGCCCAACGCATCATGATTACTAACTTAAAAGCGGAAGATGTTGATAAAGCTTGGGAAATGCTGGGAATGGCACCGGCTTACAGCACATCTAATCGTGTACGCAGCGTAAAAATTTGCCCGGGCACCACGTTCTGTAAACGCGCTAAGCAAGACAGCGTAAGCCTCGGCATGAAATTAGATAAATTATATATTTCTCAGGAAATGCCTTCCAAAATGAAATTCGGCGTATCCGGTTGTCCAAACTCTTGCTCCGAATCCATCACTAAGGATATCGGCGTAATCGGTACCGCAGAAGGCTGGCAAGTATATGCCGGTGGCAGTGCCGGAGCACACCCTCGTTTTGCCGACCTCATTGCCGAAGTAGCAACCGAACAAGAAGTATTAGCATTGGTAGACCGCATGGTTACTTTCTACAAAGAAAATGCTCATATTGAACGCATGGGCGCCTTCATTGACCGCATTGGTCTCGACACTTTCAAAGAAGCCGTATTAGGCGATATCGAAGCAGCTGATGCTTCTAAATCTGCCGCAGCTACCGCTACAATCAGTGCCGCTGCCGCAGCTGATGTAAATGCCACTGAGCCTTCCGTAAAATTACCGGGTATGGGCAATAATGCTACCCTCGGTTTACAAATGGGCGAACCTATTACTGAAAACTCCATCATTCGTGAAATCATCGAAGTATATCCAAACACAATTCCGGCTCTTCAGGAAATCGGCATGGGCTGTCTCGGCTGTCCATCTGCAACGTCTGAACCATTATGGCAGGCCGCTTCCATTCACGGCTTTGATGTTAACGACCTCGTAACCCGTTTAAATAATCTTCGTAAAGGAGCATAACCATGTCAGCATTCTTAGGTCACATTCATTTTTGGTTGTATAAAAAAAATCGCCTCGTTATCGAGCGTGAAGATTTAATCTATAAAGAAGCGCAGAAATCCTTAGGCGATTTAGCCGATGAACTTCATTTCGTTGCGGTTGACCTCTACGGTAAACCAATTCCGGCAGACCGTAATCTTGAAATGATTATCGACCACAGCAACATTCACGGCTGGTTGCAAAATCAGATTGAAATTGCCACGGTCCGTGAAGCTAACTTCATCAAAGACTTGCTCGACTGCGGTGGTGAAGATGCGGAAGAGGCAATTTTAACCGCCTTCGTAACCCAAGGTGCCGCTTGTGGGAAAGTAGCGGCCGACGAGCTTAATAAAGGCGACCATACGCCACAGGAAATCTATCAGATTATGCAAAACTACTATTTAAACGGCATGCCTTGTGACGGTGGCGATACGATTCTCGCAGATACAGCTGATGAATACGTATGGGAAGGTAGCCACGCTAATCAAAAAGGCAATTGGGCCAAAGCCGGCGTCGATCAGACATTCATGATGGCGGCCTACCAAGCTTGGTTCCAAGGTTTTGTGAGCGCTGCGGATCCTAAGTTCAAATTCACCGTAGAGTTAATTGACGGCGAATTCCCACAATACAAAATCGTTCGCGCTTAAGTAACATTTCAAGTTCGCTGTTTCATTACAGCCGACTTCCGCCTGATCTTAAATCAGCAAAAACTGTACGCCCTACAATTAAATACAATATATATAACTTGCCGTCAGCTGACCATTGCACTTTATAACTAATTTACCTTTCCCTTATAGTCTAAAGGCAACGTACTGTCGGCAAGTTTTTTCTTACAATTATTTCAAAAGGAGGTTTTCTCATGGTTGGTACTGAAAAAAACGAATTGGGCTTATTATTCCAAGGTCCTATTTTTGTAGTTGTAAAAAAAGGCGGCAAAGCCGGTGAAAAAGTAGAAAATCACAATCATCCGGAAGCCAATGTAGTCTTTACCGTAGTTAAAGGCAAAGTAGCTGTTCAACTGAATCAGGAAGAAGAACATGTGTTAACTCCGGGTACGGTTTTACAGTTTAACGGTGACAACTTCATTCAAGCAACCCTCGTGGAAGACAGTGAATTTATTGTTACCTTAGTACACAAACCGGAATAAAAAATAGCGACACATCCTTATTACGCAGATGTATCGCCTTTAACACAATATTTTATATGCACTAACCCTTATTCGGGTTATAGGACATTTTGAGTTGGTAATTTA
>ENA-UERQ01000615-UERQ01000615.1-human-gut-metagenome-genome-assembly--contig:-NODE-615-length-25258-cov-5.758588_pt1 | contig 25258 bp, 32 predicted proteins | sample MGYA00242986_ERZ507987 | MGnify/ENA primary metagenome ERZ507987 (study PRJEB26167, sample SAMN06115429) | human gut metagenome | host: Homo sapiens | place: China:Chongqing | collected 2015-04-15...
AACAGTGCATAATTCTGGAATAAATAGCCGACATGTCTGTCCTGCACGCGCAGATTGATCTTTTTGCCGGAATCAAACAATACCCTGCCATTCAAAACAATTTTCCCACGATCCGGTGTCTCAATGCCGGCAATGCATTTTAACGTCATGCTCTTGCCACAGCCGGACGCACCGAGGATTCCGGTGATTCCCTGTTTTCCTTCGGTATCAAAAGAAACAGACAGCACTTTGTCATTTAGTTTTTTTTCGATCTCCACCTGTAAACTCATCTTTTTTTCTCTCCACGCAGATTCATTCCTGCCACGATGAGCAGGGAAAAAGCAACAATGATCAACACGTATTTTCCTGCGGTATCCATATCCCCGGCCGCCACCTCAGAATAAATGGCGAGTGGCAGTGTCCTTGTTTTTCCTGCAATATTTCCGGCGATCATCGCAGTCGCTCCGAATTCGCCGAGCCCTCTTGTGAATGCGAGCACGCCGCCGGAGAGGATTCCCGGTCTTGCCTGTGGCAAAATAATTTTCCAGAAAATGGTGCGTTCACTCATGCCAAGCGTCCTGCCCGCATAGATCAGATTTGCATCGACCTGCTCGATCGCGCCTCTCGCCGAGCGATACATCAGTGGAAACGAGATCACGACAGCCGCCAGAACGGTTGCCTGCCAGCTGAACACGATTTTATAATGAAATACTTTTTCTAAAAAGATACCGGCCGGTCTTTTTGCTCCAAACAGATAAAGCAAGAAAAAGCCCGCTACGGTCGGAGGCAGTACGAGCGGCAGTGTCAGCAATCCATCCAGCCATGCTTTTGCTTTTGGGGAACGGACAGACACAACGCCCCGTGCTGCCCAAAGCCCCAGAAAAAATGTGATGATGATCGATACGACCGATGTTTTTAACGAGATCCATACCGGAGAAAGATCCATTTTTTATGCCTCCTGAACTACTATCCTGTCTTATTGCTGTGAATTGACAGTGAATCCTGCTACCTTGAATACGTCAAGCGCTTCATCGGACTGTAAAAACTCCATGAATGCATCTGCTGCGTCTTTGTTCTTTGTCTCTTTTAACTCTGCCACCGGATAAATGACTTTGGAAACACTTCCCTCCGGTGCTTCTGCCACAACCGAAACCTTGTCAGTCATGGAAGCTGCGTCTGTTGCGTAAACGATCCCGGCGTCTGCGCTTCCCTCCGCCACCCAGTTTAATACCTCTGTCACGTTAGTTCCAAGACTTAATTTACCTTCCACACTGCTCCAGAGATCCAGATTCTCCAATGCCTCTTTGCCGTACTGTCCTGCCGGAACACTCTCCGGATCACCGATTGCGATCATATCTGCATTCACAATGTCCTCAAAAGAAGTGTAGCCGTTCTCTTTTCCTGCCGGAACGATCAGAACGATTTTATTTTCCAGAAGATCCACAGATGCATCCTCTGCGATATAGCCCTCCTCCTGCAATGCCTCCATCTGTTTTAATGCTGCGGAAAAGAAGATGTCCACATCTGCGCCAGCCTCGATCTGTGACTGTAATTTTCCGGAACTGTCATACGTTCCTTCAATGGATACTTCCGGGTACTGTTCCTCAAACATTGGGATCAGATGCTCTGTAAAAGATTTTTCCAGACTTGCGGCTGCCGCCAGTGTGATCGTTCCCTGAATGTCTGCATTCTGTGCTGCACCAGATGTTTCTGTTGTCACTGTTTCCTCTGTGCTTTCATTCTGTGCCGGAGCATCTGTGTTTGTATCTGCTCCTTTATTGCTGCCACAGGCTGCAAGTCCTGCGGTCATAGCAGTCAGTAATAGAACTGCTGTCCATTTTTTCATCATTTTTCCTCATTTTGCTTCTGATTATTTTTATACAAAACTGCAAATTGTTTGCAAATTTATGGTTCTTTTATTTTCCCGCACAATTTCCGGTATTTCCCTTTAGAATATCAATTCCATGCTTCAGTGCACCGATCGCATATTCCAGACACTCTCTTACCGCCTTCGGGCTTCCCGGTAGGTTGACGATCAATGCCTCTTTCCGGATTCCCGACACGCCTCTGGAGAGCATCGCCCTCGGCGTGATCTGCAGGGAATAATAGCGCATGGCTTCTGAGATTCCCGGTGTTTCGCGTTCAACTGCACGCATGGTTGCCTCCGGCGTATTGTCTCTTTTGGAAAAACCTGTTCCGCCTGTCGTTAAAATCAGATCCGCTTTATCTTCATCCGAAAGTTCACACAACAGTGCTGTCAGCGTGTCTCCATCATCCGGGATGATTTTTTTGAAAACCACCTCATAGCCCTCTTTTCCCACAATTTCTTCGACCGCCGCTCCGCTCGCATCCTCCCGCTCTCCCTTAGAAGCGGTATCGCTTAACGTGATGACTGCCGCCCGGTACTGCACATGAAACTCATCCCCGACACTGATTTTTCCGCCGTGAAGCACTTTCGCAAACACGCCGTTCGTCGGCATGATGCACTCTCCCATCTTCTGAAAAATCTCACAGCCATGATGACATTCTTTTCCGATCTGCGTTAATTCCAGCACCACATCTTTGCACGTAAACCTTGTTCCAATCGGGAACTTTGTAAAATCATAGCCGCTCACTCCAGATGCATTTTGCCGCAATGCTCTTGCATATCATCGAGACGTTTATGAACCGATTTTACAGACTCTTCCAGTTTAGTAATACGATTATCCGCACTATGACTATCCTGACGCAACTGCTTAAATTCGACCTTAATATCATTTGTACTAGATTCAATATTATTCAACTTAACAGTAATTGAGGATAAAGCGGCTCTTTCAATCAGACCTAATATAATGGCTGCAATGCTGACTATTGCTAATAAATCTTGCCAATTCACTCTGCCACCTCTTTCTGTAGTTTAAGTAACTCCTCAACTGTCGCTTTATATTCTCTTTGCAATGTTTCTTTATCTGTGCCCATCAATTCTGCTCCGGCATATCCGCTTTTAATTACTTCTAGACGATACATAAGTTCCGTTTCGCGCCGTTTTCGTTCATCTTCCGATTTTTCTACTACTGGTACTACCTCATAGTAGTCTTCACGTTCGACTATAGTAGCGTTGTTGGCGTTACACCACTGGGCTACCTCGGTGTAGTTGTTTAGTTTATCTTTATAAATCTTAGTTCCTATCATGCTTTATACCCCTCCGCTTTCCAGTAGAAACCTTGTCGATTATTCCTTACTAATATGACGCTAAAGTTTGTTGTGGTAGGAGTTTTATACACATCAGCTCCACCTGTTGTGTCTTGTTTTGTCACATCAGTAAGTGTCATGATAGGTGGATTTTTAAACGGTTTATGATAAGATACTGTGACAATGGAAGGTGTACCACTAATAGGGCAGTATCCTCCTTCTTCTAACCAGCCGTCACTCCATTCACGCCAGTAGGCACCGTTCGCTGGGTTGTGCCAACTGTCTACAACATGACGTACTAAAGTACCCCGTATTTTAATTCCACCAGCGTCAAAGGTAATATAAGGGGTCTTATTACCAGTAAACCAGTCAAAATTAAGTGTTCCTGTGCTTGTCCATAATCCCCAATAGTTGTTTTTAATAAGGTGTGCATTTGATGTATTATTTTGCCTAAATGGTGCATTCCCTAGTCCACCTTCAGGAATTTGGTCAGTAGTTGCCAGTGTTCCATTTCTTGCTGGTAGGCTTAATACATACTTCAGGGCATCATTCTTATCACGTTTGATAATACTTGCAATAATACCAGTATTGTGTTCAGGTGCACATTCAAGTCTAGCGTAACCGCCTGCTGTATTGTATAGCTTAATACCACTATAATCATCCGCCTTTACTGCTATACTTTTAGTAAACTCAGTATTACTAATATCACGCTTAGATGACAAGTCAGCACTATCCGCCTTCTTGTCAACACTATCAGCTATTGTCTTAATATCCTTGCCAATAGCCTTTAGCACGCTTACCAATGAGTCAATTAGCATCTATTACGCCCCCTTTGCGGTGTTGTAGATGGCGACTAAATCAATAGACGGGTCGCCAATGCCGATATTAGTGCAAGCCTGTAACTTTTGAGCCGCGGTCAAAGTTTGTGCGTTAGCATAATCGACTTTCTTGCCTACGGTTTCAGCCAATGCACTTGCTACGGTTTGGTCATTTCTGATGAGGTCTTGTACTTCCTTAAAGGTGTCCATGGTAGCATCGGCACCGTTCACTAGTTTATCAACGGCGGTCTTGATTTTAGCATCAACGCTTGCAATTGTTGCCAATGCACTTAAATCTACACTTGCGCTGATTGTATTGCCCGTTAAAGTAATACCACTGCCGGGCGTGAGTTTGTCTTGTTTGGCAGACAGCTTTACATCCACTGCTTCCTCCGTAATCGCCTTGCCTTGCACATCTACAATAGATTCTTTGAGTTCATTCATCGCCGTTACGATGTCACCCTTATTAGTCGTCTCAAGACCTGCCAGAGTGCCGATTTTGTTATCAGTTGCGCTAATCGAACTCTTCAGGGCTTTATAATCGTTGCCAAGTGCTGCCGCAAAACTTTTCAAATTTTCATTTAAAGTCGCCATATTAGTTTTCTCCTTTGCTTAATATATAGAGCGCTTTCAAGTCGGTTGTGTCATCATATGGTAATTTCTCAAGCACATTACCGTGTGTGATGCCTAACTTACCATCGGCTACATATAGTTCTTGTATAACTTCCTTACCTTCGCTAACGTCAAGAGACAGTATCTCCGGCTCGCTTACCTTCACGCGAATGTCCTCGAATTTTGCAAGGTCCATCTTGCCTACCTCCTACTTTGTATCTATAGCAACCTTATAAGCATTACCAGCGTAAATATTAACCACACCTTGCAATATACGCCGTTCGTACCCGTCCTTAATCATTTGCACATCGTAATAGGCTTTTTTCGGCATTTTGTAGTCTGTATTGGCTTGTAACTTGCCGGTTACCTCGTTAGGGATATGCAAACGGATTGTATGACTATCCAACACCTCAACTTGTCCGGTAAAATCAAGCTTTTTATTTGATAAATTGTACCTACCGCCGAATCTAAACGTGCAATCGGTAATATCAAAAGGTTTATCGCCCATAGAGAATTGTATGGTTCGATAAAAGTCATCACCTTGATTAATTTCGAGGTCGTACTCCGGTACTCCGTTCTTCATAGCTTACCTCCTATTCTTCCCCTTTGCTGATAATAGGGGTTACTTTTGGGCTATTGGTTGGGGTAACCTCAATAGTTACCTCTTGCCCATAATCAATGCTATTAGCCTCCGCCTCGTCATTGGTGGAGATATTAAACATATCCCCTGTTTGCTGATTAATAAATGTAAATGCAGTTAACGCTTGCCCATTTTGTGGGTATGTGATTTTACCGTTAGTAATAAATGTACGTTTCATAAGTCCTCCTACAGTCCTGTTATATCAACAATGAGAATATTGCGGGCACCGCTAATCGCCATCCCTTGAGCAGGGTTTTGCCCTATAAAAATCCATTTCATAGCAAATGAATTTTGGGAAGGCATATATACGCCTTCATATCCGCGATATACTCGGTTAGGTTCTGCAATCAAAAAATACTGCGGTGAGCCAATTACTACCGCTATATTCTTGTTGTAATAAGTTGCCGGCTTACTATCTATCGCGAGGTTTATCCCTTCCCGATATTCAAGCGAAAAATCTATAACTTTTAGCATCCGTTGAGATGTTGAATAAATAATATTACCGTTTTCACCCCTAACTTCTAGTCCTATATTAGTAGGCGGTGCATCAACATCTTGATATTCATAAATAGTAATTGCCGGCATCAAATTATTAATTTCCTCTCCGGACAACGAATAAAAATGTATATCCGTATAAGTCTGTTTGTTTTCGCTATAAAAAAATATATTCGGATTGCTACTCTTAATCGCAAATATTGAGCCATTATTTTTAGGCAAAACGATTAAACATATTCGGTTATTAATTCTGAAAAAATTAGAGGTTGAAGGGTACGCATTGCTTGTGTTGCTGATATTAATTGAGCCAAAATTTTGATATTTACGAACAAAAGATAAATTATTATAAGTATCGTCTATTGTTACGATATTACTATCATTGTGTACCTCGAAATAATTAGCCATTAGAACCCTCCATATCTCACCACGACAGGCACATTCGCCATCGAATTAGTTTTTACCCACGATATAACATTCCCCGCCAATCTCAATTGATACGGGGATGTCATTTCATGAGTTGCATTGTTTGTCGATTCAATGACAAACCATATTCTTTGCCCCCGCGGGACATTAATGGCTCGTTGCCCCGAATCGGTGTTAATAACAAAAGAGCCGTACATAGCACAAAATGATTCGCCAACATCGACTAATACGTTCCCATTCTCATCAAACACTTGTAACCCTTGAGGCACTTTCTTCTTCCTCCGTTTCAAAAACCACACTAATACACCAACAGCAAGCAATATCAAGCCAATTGTAGTTACCATATCCCCATCCTCACTCGCAACCTGTTATTTGCGTCAAATACTTGAATTAAATTATCACTAATTTCAACGCGAGCCCCGCTCGTACGGGTTCGCAATGTGCCGATAGTTGCTGTTATGGCACTCAATGATGATACGTTAAGCTTATCCGCTGATACGGATTTAGCCGACAACATGCGATTTACGATAACGCCGTCGCTAAATTGAGTAGTGCCGTCAATTTGAATGTATTTGCCCGCTATTTTGATTGTTTCAGGGCTGACATTGATAGCCGATACTACATCACCTCTACCAACTTTCAAACCAATAGCTTGATTGAGTTGAGTAATCGCACTATAAGTACTATTTGCAGGACTGCCCGACAAGTTTGCAACGATTGACGTGATACTGTTCTCGGTTTGTTGTACCCTTGTTTGAATACCGTCTAAACCGTCTAATTTATCAAGTTCAGTCTTGATACTTTCGTCTAGCATTTCGTCGGTAACTTTCAAGTTTTCAATCAAACTAGCGTCGATTTTAATCTCAACCGTTACGAGTTGTTCGGTAGTTTTAGCACCTTCACCGAATAGGTCAACGTACGCCACTTTTACACCATAAACACCGCCGTCTAATGCAATAAATGCCGAGTTTGATGTAACAAAATAGACTGTATCGTCAATATAGATGTTGGCACCCTTGCAACTGCTTGGAATTGAGCCAAACGCAACCGCTACGCCGCCCAAACGCGGGGTAATCGCTGATATAACAGGCTCAACCGGCACGGGTACGTTGTACTCTAAGACAGCCGGTGCACTATATCCCTTGATAGGGTTATGAGCATACAAGTAAATAGTGCCTTGACGGTTGGTGAGTGAATCAGTGCTATAGGTTGTGTTGTTGCTTCTGCCAATTAGACCGGCATCAGTGCCAACATTCAAGTCTGACCGCAATTCATAATAGTCTACATCGGCATTTCTGACCTCTAGCCAATTAAAATAGGCACGGTCGCTAAAACTTACCCTAAACCCTTGAGGGGTGTTCGGCTTTTCTGATTTCATGACTACTTGAATCGACTTAATGACGCCCTGTGAGTAGTTGCCGTGTACGTCTTTGACCTGTACTCTAACATCATAGGTTTTACCGAGTTCGCAACCGCTGATAATAACTTGACCGTTACCGTTCCCGCCGTACTGCCATTGCCCACTTTCTCGATACCACGCTTCGGCGGTGTCAAAACTCGTGATATTGGGCGGTTTGTAGGTTGCTACAACGTCATAACTCTTTACCCCTTGCCCTAAATCATAGTATTTAGTGTATAGCGTGAGATTACTAACTTCGGGGATATAATAGGGCTTAATCGTGTATTCAAACGCCTCTACATCGGCTAAATCTTGTTCTTGACCGCCAAAAATATTCATTGAGGTACATTTGATGTAAATCGGCTTGCCGATGTCCTCGGTTCGATAAGGGGCACGGAATAACGCCTCATCAAGGCGTACGATTTCTTCGCCCGCGTTGTGAGATACGGCGGTAGTGCCATATTGCCCTCTTACTAATCCGGATAATACATAATTGCCGTTAGCCTGTAGTGTGGCGGTTTCGTACGATAAACACTCACCGTTAAGCCAACATACGGTATTCCCTCGTTCGGCGTCGATATGAGTACCACTTTTGAGTTCACCGTATGACATCTTCACCGTGCAAGTAGTGCCTGTATCAGTCAAACCGCTAACCAATGAGCCAATGCGTGCCCTGTGATTTAACGTGCCTATTTGCTTGTAGGCGGTGCCTGAATCGGATACCCATATATTACAACCGCCCCAACCGTTAGGAGCCGTTACAGCTAATAATAACTCATCGCCGGCAATATCGCCCGGTGGTTGGATAACTGACAACTTGCTTATGCTTGGCGCCGGTTGATTGTAATCAACAAATGGCCGTTCATTCTCATGCACGTCGTATTTAGCCGGTGAATAGGTGCCCGGCGGTTTACCAACAGCGGTTATTTCTAACTGCCCGTCATTTGCCTCATTGACCGCCGTAATAACTACAACTTGCTTATTTAACTGACAAATCTCATCGGTTAAGGTTACAAGGTCGCCCGGTTCTAATCGGCAAAACGCCCAATCAAGGCGGAATGTGTACTGATTCTTGGCATATAACTGCTTCATTGCGAGTTGTTCCGCTAAATACATCGCTCTCTTTTTGGTATACAAATAATGAGCCGTCTTAACGCTTGCCGGTCTAAGTCCGTTTCGTTGGACGTCTGCAACCACCTCGAATGATACGACTTCTTTCTCGTAACTGTTGGCACGGTTGATGAATTCGACACTTGCTTGATTGTAACACTCGCTACTATCTTTTCGGCTATACAATACCAACTGCCCGTCTGATCCGGGAATAAGGTCATCAATGCCGAGGTCGTATTTAATCTCTTTGTCCGGGCTCCATGAGCCCACTGCCTCATCGGCTAATGGTACAATTTTGAGTTTATTGTTGCTCCAAAATAGATAGGCGTTTGTCATCTCCGCTATATCGTTGATGATTTGTTGAGCCTTTTGAGCTGACATACTAGGCGGGGAAGAAATGAGTAAATCAGCCGCCGCACAATATCGGCGGTAGTTGTCTAAGCCGTCAATTTGCACGTCGCCCATGCCGGCACTCTTAAGCACATGCAAGATATAATCAGCCGGGTTGACATCTACCCCGTCGCCAGTATTTAAAAGTTTGCCGCGAACCTCGAAATTATAATTCGGTAGACTGCCACGGTCGCCAAGGTCAACAACGCCGGCCATGTAGGCAAGTCCGGAATATGGTAACGCTTTTTCTGGGTGCTTACCGACAACATACGGCCATGGAGATTGCCCAAGTGATCCGCTGAATAATGTAAGTTGGATGTTTGGGTTAGGATAATCAAATACTTCCTTGTCAACCCACACCTTGCCAACGCTTTGAATTGGACCCTCACATAAGGCAATAGCAGCCGCCACCGTATAAGTGTAGGTAATGTTAGTATGTTTAGAACCGCCACCCTTGCCGGCTCGTTGCGTTTGCTTATGTTCGTGTGCGGTAAAATCATCCCAATAAATGACGTTACCACTAACGCGGGTAGTACCTAAGATGTCGGGCACTACTTCGCCATACGAGGCACTATTGATTTGAAAGTCGCCCAATTTATCGGCTCTTGTGGTGGTTCCTTTGCCACCGAATAAAAAGCCCATTAGGTTTCCCCCTTTCCGTTAAATCTGTAAATATGCCGTAACCGGTGCCGGCCTTTGGCATCGTAAAATAGCACATCATCGAGTTTCGACAAAATCACGCCTTGGTCGACAAATGCATGAGCAACGACGCCCGGAGCGACTAATATAGCTCCATGACTGACGCATCGCCCGTATTGATATAATAGAAAATCGCCTATCTGTGGGCTATCCACTTCATAAGCGATTTTTCGTATGTGCTTTATAAACTTTTCCTCTGAACGGTGCAAGTGCCACTCATTCGAGTATTGCTCTATCCTTAAATCTCCATCGTGCAATAAGCCCGATTCTAAGAGTACCCCTAGAATTAAATGAGCACAGTCAACGCCACGGCCTTTTACCATAGCATAATTCATGTATGGCGTGCCTACCCATGTGAGGGCGGTTGTTGCTATTAGTTCGCCCTGTTTCATCGTATCGATTCCTTTAGTGGCACATACGGCGTCGCCCTGTTGCGATTGAAATTGTTAAATTTATCCTTGCAAGTTTTCGGCGTCTTATCACAGCCGGGATATATATAGGCCTCGTTGCCGATTTGTGGCATGGCGTCAGAGGCGGTCATATACATAATGCGATTGTTGGCACTACGCATGATTTGAGTAACTTGCCCGACTAATGCCCCGTCAAGCCATTCGATGCCGCCGGCGTCATAATACCCATTACTAAATGTAGTGTTAAATTGCACATTATGAGCGTCAATAACAGAGGTAACTCGTACCCGTTTACGGTATTTATTAATATCAACGCCACAATCGGCGTCATAAATACAGTAAGGGCACTGCGGATAGTATCGACGTATCGGATATTCAACATTGAGCTTTTGCACTGTCGATTTAACATCGAGTTGCAACGTCAAGCCGCCGCCCTTCTTAACCTCAACAACGCCCTCAAATAGGTCGATAGCGTCAATCACGCCCTTAGCGTTAAAAAATGCCCGTCTAAGTTTAAGAGTAGCCCCATCAAAACCGCCATTATGAGCCACCGCCATGATAGGCACACCGCCGATTTTATCTTGAGCAGTACAGTTAATTGTTACTGTCAGCTTATCAACGGATACGGTTGAGCTCGTTTTAATTTGATTTCTTGTAATAATCGGGCCATTAGAATGATATGTCTTACCGCCCAATTTAACATCCGTATCAGTAACCGCCCAATAATAGGCAACGCCACTCTTAAGCACTAACTCATAGAGGTCACAGCTTAAGAATGACTTTTCATTATTCAAATGTGCCGATAGTGTTTCGCTTACTTGTTTCATTGTACCGTCACCAACTTCATACTTTTAGACTTATAAATATTCTTATAGACTAATTCCGCAGTAAATTCATCGCCGCTTAGCCTTACCTTCCAATAATAGGTATAATCGGCGGTAATAACCGCCGTAGGGCTTATAGTCTGACTTGTAGTAATTAAGCCCTTATCGATTTGGGCAATGCTTATCGGCTTGCCGTCAGCGTATAGCGTAACGTTTTCGATGTGCTCCACCGGCTCGAGGTAATCGCCGAATTTACGCACGGCTTGCCACTTGCCCTCTGCACCTGTGCCGAGTTGTATACCCTTTTCCTCGTAGTCCTCGGGGTCAAGCCATAAGAATGGTTCATGTCCGCCTTTTATCGAGGCGAAAAAGCCCATAATCTCACGATATTGTTCCGGCGTCAAATAAGCAAACGCCGTTGTGATTGTGTATTGTGGCCGTTGCCAAGTAGTCAGAGTACGGATTTTGCCTGCACCCGACGTCTTGACAATAGTATTCCACTTTTGCGATTTTGTTGATTTCCATTCGAGGGATTTGATCGCCGGGAATTTCTTCATCACCATACCCCCGTTTCTGCCGTAAATTCTCGGTTTCCGTCATACAAATACTGTTTAACGGCTTGACCGCCTGTACTGCTTAACCAAGAGGCGAATGAACCTGCGTCCATTGCCATGACATTGAGCGTAATATTACCGCCGCCGTTTTCACTTCTAGCGATGCCTTCGCCAATTTCAGAGTATACCTTTTCATTGAGTGGTAATACGGCCTCAGGGTATTGGCCTTCGCCAATCATTGCCACTGTTGGGCCGTATGCATATCCGCCACTTGCCATATATTGACCGCCAAACCCACTCAATGAGCGAGTGTTGACTTTGCCAATACTCCCCATGTCGCCGCCAATACTAGAAAATGAGCCCATGCCTTTGGCTGCTAAATAACCGGCCATGCCGACGCGTGCACTGGCACCCCATGTCGCCATTGCCATTTCCTTAGCAAGTGCCGCCCATAAAGGCGTGGCAGCCGTTGCCATGGCAGTCTGTTGCGTCATCATGAGCTTGCCAAATAAGGCTTGTTTTAATTGTGCCGCGATCAATTGAGCCGCCATATCGGCTACGCTCTTAATAATCGCCTTGCCGAGATTTTGAAACGCTGTAACAAGGGAAGTTGTGCCTTGTAATATGCCACTAATGCTATCCTGTAGTGAATCAATGGCCGCAAGGCTTGTATTTCTCATGACGTCCTGTGCGTCCATATGAGCCGCCTTTGTAGCCTCTAAATACTCATTCATGTATTCCTTTTGACGCTCATAAGACTGTACACGCTCAAATTCTTCACTTTCAAGCATGCTCATAAACGCCTCAATGTGTTGAGCGTTCATGACTGCATCTAAATCAGCCATGAAGTCCTTGCCTTGGGCTCTGATTTCATTGATTTGACGTTGCATATCTTGATACACTGCAACAGTTTGCGCCGCCCTCTGTTCAGCGAGCGAGATGCTATTGCCATCATCGGAGAGCGTGTAACTCATTCCCTTAGCGTTCATGCTATCAATAAACGCTTGTTTTTGACGTGCGTTCATTTCCGCAAATTTATTCTCTAACTCGTCAAATCGGTCATTGATTGCATTGACTGCCCTGTCGGCCTCGTTTTCCAAATCAGCAAATATCTTGGCTGAACCTTCGAGCCCCTTAAGCGTTGTCATTTCGTTCATTTCAACGGCTAAATCTCTGACAGTGTTCTGCACTTCACGAATGGCGTTCGCCTCTTCTCTAAGCGCATCACGGCGTTTTTTGGCGTAGATTTCATTCAACCGTGTCAAATCCTCGGTGTAATGCTCATTGTTTCCTTTGGATTCTTCCAATTTTTGGCGTTCGTCTTGGTACCACTTATCGACTAATTTGTCGCGTGTTGCGAACATGTCGAGCCATTCTTTTTCAATAGCGTCATGAACACGTTTAGCGTCCTCGACGGCCTTATTAGCACGTCCGCCACCGCTACCGGCACGGCCACCCTTGCCACCTTCTGCCATTCCACCGCCACCGATATCAGGGATTTTAATATCAGGTACAACCGTCATACTTGTGATTTTTGACAACGCTTCTTCCGTTTTGTTGGCAAAATCCTCGGCTGCTTGCGGATCAATTGGCTTAATCTCAGTCATAGCCTTAAAGTCAAACCCAAACAACTTGCCAACTTTATCGCCTACCCAATTGAGCCCTTTAATCAAGCTATTTAAAAGCTCAATGGCCTTATTTACGCCCCATGCCACTGTGTGCACGATAGAGTTAAAGACCTTTGATATTGTCGCCTTAAATCCGTTCGCGGAGATTTCAGACGCAGCAAACGTCGTGCCCAATATCACTAACGCACTAATTAATAACGCAATAGGATTAGCCCTGATCACAGCATTTAACACTGCCATAGTGCCACTCATAACCGCCGTAGCCGCACTGCTTGCCAATGACGCCACGCGTTGAGCCGCCAATCGTGCCGTATTAATCATCAAGGCTGCGTTATATGCCCCCATAAGGGCAAGGCCTACCACTTGCACGGCGTTCCACGCCATTTGAGCTGCTCTTATTGTTGCCGTAACCGTTGCCACAGCTACTTTTCTTGCTAGGTTAACAGTCCACGCCGCCGATTCAGCCGCGACCGCCGCAATTACCTTGTAAGTTTGCGCACTAAACAATAATTGAGCCGCCGCTAATGTGCCATATACGGTGCCTACAACTGCCATAGCACCATAATGCACTATAGCCGCCGCCGTAGTCTTTACAATGCCTGCTGTTGTTGTCGCCCAACTTACGACTGCCTTGCTCGCCATAATCGTAAAATTATTACCGGCTAAAAGGGCATACGTTGCCACGCCTAAGAGTGCCGACGTTATCATAGGGAATGCACCGGCAACACCTGTAATAATCGACAATAAGCTTTCGGTTTGTTCTATGCTAAATGTTGTCATTGCACTAAAATGCGAAAAAGCTGCCGAAATAACGTCGATAGATACACTAGCCACGGCCGCCATAATATTGAAACTCTGAGAGATTCCCTCGATAAGGTTTTGAAAGCCTTCGTTTGTCGTTAAACTGCTGATTTTCGCAAGTACTCTATCAAACGCCGATAAGAAGTCGCCGCTTAATCGCTGCCCGATGTCAGCAAATGTCATAGGTAAGGCTTTGAATTTCTCATTTGTTTCTTCGGCTGATTTTGCAACTGCATTCTTGATAATATCCGCGGTAATAAGCCCTTCGGCTGACATATCGCGCAATGCGCCAACGGTTACGCCCATTTCTTTGGCGATTGATTGAGCCAATAACGGCGCATTTTCCATAATTGACCTAAATTCGTCGCCTTGCAATCGCCCTGCCGCCATTGCCTGCGTTAATTGGTACATCCCGGCGGTCTGTTCTTGAATCGATGCGCCACCGAGTTTAAACTGCTTATTTAATTGTTCGGCAAAAAATACAGTTTCTTCCGTGCTACTGAATGCGCTTTTTGCCAATATCCCAAGCTTGGCTACGGTCGAGGCCATATCTGTATAACTGCCGCGCGATGCGTTCGCCGCCGCATGTATCTTGCCTAATAATTCACTTTGAGTTTGCAATCCGTCATTGATAAGATTGAGCCGCGAGCGTGTCAGCGCCATAGCATCGGCCGTGTCTCTTACCTTCTTGCCAAACTCTACGACTTGCGTGATAGCAAACCCGGCCACCATAGCCGCGCCAAGTGGCCCTGTAGCCGCTATAACGTTTGATATGCCATTAGTTACGCCCTTAAGGCTATTCTTTAAGTTATTAATCGCCGCGGTGGCTCGATTGGCTGCGCTTTGCATTCCGCTACCAAGAGCGCCGCTCACTTTGTTAACAGCCGCGCCGGTTGCTTGCGGTAACGTGCCTAAACTTTGTTTTAATCGGTTAACTGCGGCGATTGCATTTGATCCGTCAGCCGTAATCGTTACCGCAATTCTAGTATCAGCCATGTGCCTCACCTCCTTCGGCTATCCATTCTCTCATAAATTCTTCTTCTTCTTGTTTCCGTTCCTTGGCTGATTTTGGGTGTAATTCCTTCATGATGTCGCTTATTTTAATTCGACCGCTAGCCTTTAAATGTACATTTGTTGCCATAGTGAAGAAGTAGGCAAGCCGTGCATCAGTTTCTTTCATGCGCGCCTCGTACCCTTCACACATCAAATCAAACTCACGAGGCGTTAATTCTTCAAACTCCCACGGCTTCAAATGCAACACTCCGTATGCGATAGGTTCAGCCTTTCGCACCCACTGTCTAAATGATAGGGGCGTTTCGCCCCGTTTCAGTTTTTTACTTCTTCGTTGTCGCTTTCAACTGCTTCATCCGGGAACGCCATAGCATAGGCTTTCTTGCCAAGCAAACCGCTACCGATTAAGGCTTTCAAAACCACGGTAGAAAGTTCATCAAATGTTACGCCCTGTTCCAATAATTCATCAATGCGATTAGCGTACCAATTCGGCGTTTGCCGTTGTTCATGCGCTAAGCCTATAGAAAAGGCGTGTAAGAGTTCAGTTAAGCCCGGCACGGTTGTGATTAATTCCATAGCCTTGACGCCGATTGCTTGCTCTAATTGTGCTAATCTAGAGATGTTGAAATAGATATATTGACCTTGACCGAAGTAATTACATTCGATTTTTTTCATACTTAAAACCTCCTAAAAAAGAGGCTGACCGACATTATAGCCGGTCAGCATTATATACATTTACGGTTTTTTGAGTTCAGACAAAGGACCCACGCCGTTAAGCGTGCCCTTGTAGGTTGCCACGTCGTCATGTGGCGCACCGATAGACAATTCTGTACAAGACGCCCAACCGGTATAGTAAGACTTGTTAGGGTATTCAAATTTGATGTGTACCCGTTGCCCCGCACGCCAAGCCTCGTCAAGCGCTTCCAACCCTTCGTCATTTACCATGAGCAAGGTCTCAAGGTCAATGCTCCATTCTTTGAGACCCGGTAACGTGCTCTTCCAGCCGTCATCACCCTTATGAGATGCGTCAATGCTGTCAGATTTACGGCTTAAGTCGCCACTGCGCTGACCCCCTAACAAGGTCCATTCAGCGCCGGTTGTTTCGTCGGTGCCGGTATTAATGTAAATTAAATAATTCTTCCCAAGCGTAGCCATTACGGCTTCTGTTGCCGGTGCTAACGCTTTTTTCTTTCCAGTTGTCATAGTTCTCATTACTCCTTTCGGTTCTGTTTCCGTGGTAGTAGTTAATTTCGTTTCAGCCATTACTTACCTCCCTATGTTTATAAATCCGCAAATTGAGCTTAGTTTCTGACCCAAACGAAGGCCATAAACTTTCCGTTGCCCCTGCGGTAGTTCCTACTTCAATCGTTAATAATTGGACGTTATCAGCGATAAACAAGCCTTCACCCTGTAACGCCCACAATTCCTCATTAATCGCTTGAATCGCATCAAAAAAGCGACGTTCTAATTCGGCGAGTTTCGCATAACCGCTATCCAAATCGGGATTATCATCCCTCACCCATAAGGCAACCGCCATCTTGATACAGTCCTCATCCTCACTATCACGATACAAATCAAAGACTTGGCTAGATTCTGATAAATTCAAGGTTGTAGGATGTCTAAAACCATACACGATATTAACATCATCGCAACGATTCGCGAGTTCGTCGCCGATGTAATGTAGCCCTTCGTAAAATAACATTACCCTACCCCCTGTATAATTCCACTGACCTATAGCCGTTCTTGCCCGCCTTATTGCCTGTTAGGTCAGCCGGCGTAATACGGTTCTCTAATTCCTTGATTCTAGCCTCGTAAAACTTCAATTTCTGCCCGAAATAGTCAAGCGTGCCAGTTTTCTGCGTCGAGTTGCCCCACACGGGAGCATTAGCCCCGTATGACTTTTTGACACACACCTCACGCATAGCGTACGCCGTGATGAGTTCCGTGATTATAAAACTCGGTACAATTTCTTCAAATTTAACATCAAGAGAGGCGGCGAAATATGCGAGCCACTTTTCGGCCTTTTCCATGATGTCGTCAGTGATATTCTGACCGAGTAAATCATCACTTAAACGTATAAGTTCTACCTCGTATAGTGCTTGCAATGTCGCTCACCGCCCTTTCTGTGTGTTTTGCGAATATCTCATCAATTCGGGTTTTGTTGTCTTTTAAAGCATTGTAAAGAAACGGGTCGCCTTTATAGCCCGGATGCCGTACCGATTTGGCAAATATAGCGTCATTGCCTTCAAACCATCGGAGCGAACGCTTATTCACGGCAAATATATCGTGTTCCGGCGTGCCTTCATGTACAAATGGAGCATATGAGGCAATGTTTGTATCAAGGTACGCCTCACCTGTTAGCCCGTTGTCAATAAATCGAGTTTCAACCGACTTTTCAAGCTCGCCCGAATGCGAGGTGTAATCGTGATTATCTTGGGCCTTGCCTCGTACTAAAACTGTAGCCTCTCTTACCGCCAATCTAAGCCGCTTATTAAATGCATCCCGAGTATTACTCATCCGCCTCAACTGCTTTCTTCGCTGTTCTGCGTTTAGGTTTTGGTTCTTCAACCTCTTCTGGTTTTGGTTCTTCAACAGGTTTAGCCGGTTTAGGTGGTTCTAATTCAGCAATAATAAAGCCTTGTTCAATGTACTGTGCCACCTTTTCAGATGGCACATACTGAACCTCGTTTAATCTAACTAATCTGACCATAATTAAGCTCCTGTATTAACCCATACGCCGGCTAATTTGTTGGTCGGAATCCATAAGTCATGGAATTTGCGATAATCAAGCTTCCACGCGTCCGCCTTTTGGTTGATGTCAGGTGTGAAAATACGTACTTTGTCAGTTTTGGAGATGGCGAGAGGTGCATTTTTTGCCATGATAATCCAGTTGATGCCTTTTGCTGCTTCATCCGCTTTAAATCCACCTTGTTCCTGTCCGCTAGTTTTGCCGTCAGCGAATACATACGCCGTTTTCATGCGTGCAGAAGGAACGCCTAAGATAGGGATATCATTATAAGCACGTACTTTAGTATTGATTTCACCGGCCTTGAAGTCAGTTACAGACATATAGCGCTCAATCTTATCGGCGCTATTTAAAATGTTGCGGATAGGGGTAGACATAGAAATAACAAGCGGTACATCTTCACCTACAATATCCTGAATGTTGGTAATTTCTTCATCAAGTTTTGCCAAAATGTTGGCGGCGGTCGGTGTAAAGCCCGCTGTTTCGTGTTTTGCCGTTTTAGCGAGTGCAGCAATACGAGAATAACGGTAAGCGTCAACTTCCGGAATTACCTGTAAGCGCTGAAATTCGCCCATTACATTGCCGGCACTTGCGACAAAGTTAGATTCATCAATGTCCATTGCGTCCAAATGGAACGTACGGCCACGGTCTTGAGTTAATTTGTAGTCATCATAGGATAAGGTTACAGAACCCTGATTGAATCCTTCATCACGACTATACGTTGCAAGCCCGGATGTAGTGATTTTTGGCATGCGAACCGTGTCGCCGCCGTTGTACTTAACTTGAGATGCGTTCGCTTCCATCCAACCGGATGTAGCCCCGACCAACATTTGTTTGTCGAGAGACTGTTGAAACAATTTAGCCATTTCCAATGTGTTAATTGCCATAATTTTTTACCTCTTTTCTTTAAATTCCTAATGCCTTTTCAAATTCTTGTTGTACGTCGTTACCACTCGCACCGCTTGCCCCGCCCGATTCACCGCTACCGGCGTTTTGCGTACTTTTAACCGCCCAAGGCTTGCCCTTGAGAAATTCGGCCGCGTAATCCTGAATAGTGCCGGTTGTGCCGTCATCCTTAATGTAGCTATATGAGCCATCTTCGCTCACTGTTACTTTGTCGGCGGCCATTTGCGCGAATAGTTGCGGATCCATTGCGTTGTTCTTAGTAAACGCGTCCACAAATTGCGATTGGATGTCGGCCTTGATACGTTTATTCTCGGCTTCCTTACGTGCATTTTCAGCCTCTTCCGAGCGTTTCGTCAAGGCTTCAACTTGCTTTTTGAGCGTTGCCATTTCCTTGTCTGTGCCGGCCCCTGCCGATTCAACTTCGGATAATTTAGCAGCTAGGCCATCGCGCTCTTTTGTTATGACCTCAAGGGTGGCCGTAGCCTTTTCTTTCTCCTCGCGGTGGGCTTTGGCCTCGCTGTTCAATTTGGCAACCTCTGCTTTAATCGCCGATACATATTCGCCGCCGTTTTCCAATCCTTCGAGTTTTGTGTATAACTCTGCTAGTGTCATTGTTAACCTCCGTATACATGACTAAATATATAAAACGGTCTCCACCGTTTTTACCAATAAAACATGTACAAACACCACATAAAGTGGTATAATATGATTAATAAAAGACGATTGTTTCTTTGCCCCGTTGGTATAGCTATATACCTGGTAGAGAGACTAATCGTCTTTTTCTTTTTTATAAACGTTTATCACTTTCCCTCCATCTATGAGGATGATTTCAGTGATATTTTTTGTATAGTTTGAGGTAAATACCTTATTGATTTGTAATTCAACTGATTGAACACTCATTTCCGTTTTATCAAGAGATACAATAAATCGATTTGATTGTTTTTTATGCTTATTTATCATATCGAAAACTGTATTCTTGCCATTGCCGCTTGGAGATTTCAACTCGTACGGTTCGTTTCCAATCATAAAGTCAGGAGTATTTATACTCTGAGGGTAATTAATTCTTGGAACTAATTGTATATCTGTTCCAAAGTACTCACCTAATATATCAGCTATACGCCTCTCATAAGGCGTATGATCAAGTAGAACATGCTTGCCATCGACTTCGTATATTTGCCCGTCAACAACAATATTGTTCAATTCAATGACCTTATGAGGCGTTATTCGACCATTTAAAATTGTTCGATTAAAACCTCTAGCCTTGTCCATCCATACTGCTTTACCTTCTTTGACCAATTGACTTCCCTTGACACCGAGCAACAACTCTTTCTGCCGTTGAGTAAGTGTATTAATATATTCACGTCCACCTTCTTCAATGCGTTCGCTAGGCTCATCCGGCACTTGCCCTTTAAATATAGGCTTGAGCCGGCACATGCAGTGTGGGTGCACGGGGATAGTTGGTACCTTATCCTTAGGATATATACCTTTTCCAAGGCCGTACAAATCAGCATTAGCATACAAGTCGCATATATCATGAGTAGGGTGTGCCGTCGACAATTTCCATTGATACGCCACGCAATCCTCATCGTTTTGCCATTTAGCTAAAAAACCGTCAATATATGCCCTTGCTCGTTCAGTGCGTGCGATACGTTCAGCAAAATACCGAGTTCGTTCTTGTGTCGCCACATGCACCGCCTTAAACAAAGCCTCATTGTTGCGTGATTCAATCGCCTGTAGCACCTTGTTATAAGCGTATTTCATGCCTTGCGTGTTAAGCTGTCGGATATATCGTTCAACTTGACGCATGGTGTTTCTGTATTTTTGCTTATCATAATTCGGGCCATTGCTTAATTTAATGAGTTTTCGCATGAAGTCCGGTATATCTTGCTCCGGAATAATACCGCCGTAGCCATAACCGTCAAACAAAGCGAGTGCATTAGCCTTGTAATTGGCGTTCTTTAGCATTTGTTGATGCAGCACGCTAGCCACCATATCACGCACAGCCTTAGCTCCCTTAGTCGTACGATCCGATAGAGTGAGTTTATCGGGAGCCCACACCATTTCAAACCCCTTACTTATTACGCTTGCCGCCAATACACCGCCATAACCTTGCTCTGCCATTCGATGCAGTGACTTTTTCACTTCGTCTTGCAAGGTTTTCATAATAGGATACTCCAAATACGCCATATCAACGGCTTGTTTTGGGGTATACCCCTTATCTAACAACTCTTTTATCCTCTTTTCAAAGGCGTCAATCATCTGATTGGTCGTCATTTAACTCACTCCCGTAGGCGGTTGACTGCTCTAAATCATTGGCGGCGGCTTGCAACTCGTTAATGATAGTATCGTAGATATCGGGGTCAATGTTTGGCATATACGATTCAAGCACTTTTTTGGCAACTTCCAAACTAAACGTCTTACTTGTAATGCCTAAATCAAATGCTTGTTGTGCCTGTGCTAAACAATCAGCCACATCGTCAATGTTAAAATCTCGCGGATATTCACAACTATAATTTACTGTTTCACCCGCCCACATTTCATAGAGGGTAATAATTGCCTTTTCCGCCTTTTCGCACTGCACGGCAAAGTTAACAAGGTTCTTGTTCGTCCGCTCAAAATCCCACTTCTTGGCAAGTCCAGACTTCGCCGATTCAACGCCAATGACGCTATTTAAACCGCTCATGCGATACATCTCACCGACTAAGTTTTTGATTTGCTCCATGAGGACTTCAGCGGGTCCCGAATCAGGTGCAATAAATTGAGGGGCATTTGTATCAGAAGGATATAATAGCAAGTTATTGGTGCCGATTGTTACATCGGTCATGTTAGTGCCCGCACTCTGCATAGTTAAGATGTTAAACGCTTGATTATCGCTGATTTGACTGAGCAAACTGCACAAATGGTAGATATGATAGTTAGTCTTAGCGATTGAAATAAACTCCGGCGCCGGTAAGACTCGCCGAGGGTCTGTATTTCTGCCAAACCACTGCACAATAGGCACTCGTTTGAGATTATTATCGCCGCTCCTTAATAATTGGTCGTGTTCATCTCGCACTTCCCAACTGTCAATCGTCCATTTATATTTACGCACATGATAGCCGTCATCGTCGTAGTAAACACCCTCATAACTGAAATCAATTAGCCGGCCTCGCTCATTGAAGTGCCACCCGGTTACATTCTTTGGCTCAATCGCCGTGAGAAATGGCAACGCCCTCATGTTTAAATCGTCAGCCTCTGATTTGCCGAGTGTTGCCGCGTTATTTACGAGAATATATACAACGCCATATAGTTTGGCGGCGACTGCTTGCCGGCTCATGAAGTCCTGTAAGTTAGTGCCTACTCGGTCAACGTTATCAAGAAACATTTTAAATTTCGCTGTGTCGCGATAATCTCGCTTAATCTCATCATTAAATACCGGCAATACAGTGCTGTCGATAATCGGCCCGACATAGTTAAGATAATACGCCAATTTCTTACGCCGTGCGTAATTCTTATTCGATTCCCTCGCATGCTTAATCAATGCCGAGCCGTCGTAGAATTGCCCGTCGCCATAGTAGGCGTCATGCAACAGCTTATACATTTCATTCTTTCGATTTGTCGCCATTATGGCCCTCCTTAGTAAGTATTAATATGACCGCCCTGTATACCACCCATACAACAGTATTCCGCTACGCCTGTCAATGCATCCGGGGCGTCATCGTGTTTATTTTTACCTTCCCGCTGATACCTTGTAACAGCATCATAAAACTCTGGCCATTTATCTCGCCAATTAACAGGGAAGTAAATGTGTTCCATTACCCAAGTTGAATTTGATAATATTCGAGCCTTTTTATTCCGGCTTTGATGGAACGGATGAATTGAGCATCTGTTATTTTGATATTGATTAGCCAATATCGTAGTAATAGACCGCGCAAAACCTCGGCCACCGTTATTGCTTTCAATATCAGCCACATTTACCCTATTTTGTACAAGCATTCGAGCCATTGCCGGTTCTGTTATTTCCATGCCTTTTTTGGTATATAAGACATCCAATATATAGGCTTCTTTGTTATACACGCCGTAGCAAATACTGCATAAATAATCTTCGCCTTCGTCTGCGGTGTCGGTATAGTTCTTGATTTCAGTGAATAAACTTTGTCCGCAATCATTAACCGGCGGAGAACCGTATGTCTTGAGTGTCGTATATAGGCACCCTTTTAAGTCGATAGGTTCTTGCTGATAGTTAGCACTTGCTATATCCTCACCCATAGCTCTTTTCTTCGCTTGATAGCTATCATACGATAACACTTCATCACATAGCATGCTACCGTCATCTTGCAGGGCTTTCATTGTGATCACTTTAGGCGTAAATTTAGTATCATGCTTAAAATGCTCTATAGCACGTCCCGCTAAGTCATCACTCGCCCAACGGGTCATAATTAATATAATTTTACCGTTTTCTTCTAATCGAGAAAGCATGGTGTTTGTAAACCATTCCCAATGTTGCTCTTTGACATTTGCGTTATAGGCTTCTTCGGCGTTTTTAATAATGTCATCGACTATCATCAGCGAGCAGCCGAACCCTGTAGCAGTACCGCCCGGCGACGTCGCTAGATACGAGTTAAATTGTCCGGCTAACGACCACAGGCTCATAGTGCTATCGCCCCGTTTTATGGCCCTATTAGGAAACACATCTGTATAAACAACGATATCCTTATCGGCTTTTTGCTCTTGAATAGCATTTCTTACGTTTTTTGCAAACATCGTAGATAATGTTTCGTTATAAGAGCCTGTCATAATCTTCTGCGTCGGGTCATTGCCTAGAATCCACTGTACAAATAATTGAGCCGTTCTACTCTTACCGTGCCGCGGTGGCATATTCATGATTAGTACGTTATGCTCGTTACTATCGAAAAATGATTGTAATTCATTGCATAGCGTTACTAAATACTCTCTATCCGATTTGTAAAAGTCCGGTGCCATTAAGTGGCAATAATAAAAAAACTCGCGTCTAGCGAGCTCTAATTTTGCCTGTTTAATAATGACGTCCTTATTCATTTTGAATCAACTTCTTTATGTCGGCCGTACTTACACCCTCAAATGGATTGTTGATATTACCACTCATCTCTACATCACGCTTATCACGCCATAAAACAGGCCGTCTATTTTTAAGCCAAAAGATTTGAGCTGTGGTATCAGGCATTACATGTTTAACTATTTTCTTTTTCTTAATACCATCTTCACTGCATTCTTCTGAATATTCTACATACTCGTACCCTAATGCCCTCTTCAATAAGGCGTTCTCAACTTGAATATCGACTATTTCTTTTCCCTTTTTTAGGGAGTCAGAAAAGTCAGGATACTTTTTCTTCCAATCATAAAAAGTTTGCTTTGAAATTCCAATCTTAGTAGCAATCTGTTCGTCAGTAAACCCGTCGCGAGCCCAAGCCTGCAATAACAATAAATTATCTGGCTCAAGCCATTGCTGATATTTTCCTTTTGCCATTACAGGCCTCCTTTCTCTCGATAATTTTTATGGTGGACCTTGCAGGACTCGAACCTACATCTTACCGCTTATGAGGCGGTTGCTTTTCCATTAAGCTAAAAGTCCATATGGCTGCCTAGACAGGATTCGAACCTGTAACCCATCGGTTAACAGCCGATTGCACTACCATTGTGCTACTAGGCAATGTGACTGGCGGAAGAGGTAGGATTCGAACCCACGCACGTGTTAACGCCTCGCTGTTTTCAAGACAGCTTCCTTAATCCACTTGGGTACTCTTCCATGCATATAACAAGAAAAGCACCCTTTCAGGTGCCTTCTTGCGTTTTGTGTGGGTATAATTTTGAGGAGCAAATGTAAAACTATCAGCCTTTAAGCTTCTTTCTACAGTTTATATTATACAACATCTTGAATGCCAACTACTGCCAACTCTTGCAAACTGTTTTTGTAAATTTTCGAAAATTCCTTTACAGCTTCTCTATGCATGCGTTTCCTAATCCATTCCCGAGTGACGCCTACAACTTCTGCGACCTGCTCCCAGCTTCCACAGTTTATATATCGCTCATGCAATAGCGCTCGCAACTGACAAGATTCAATTTGATTTATCATGCCATCTACTACATCGCTATACTGCATAAATCGCTTCCATTTATCCTGCACAACTTTTAACCTTGCATTAAAATGCGCTATTTGGTCACCTAAATCTTTCGGGGTCCCGCCACTGATATGCTCTTTACCATAGTCAATAGCCTTTAAAGAGTACAGTTTTGCTCTTAACTCTTTTATGTCACGCTCTAGCTTACGTAGCTCTATCTGCATATCCCTAATCCGTTCTAAACATTCCATCGCAGTCAATCAACCATCTCCTAATCATAACGCCTACCGCTCTTTTTATCCTCTAAGCTAATGCGTTGCATTATCTTAAATCCACCAAGCTTACACACTAGCTTTATTATCTTGATAACAATCTCTAGCCTATTCTCTTCCGCCGTCATTCTTGCAACTGCTTCGTCTCCAGTAGGATCATTATACGCTCGTGTCATTCATTCCCCTCCACTACTTCCTTAAATTCTGCAAAGCGGTGCAATAATTGCGGTTCCTCGAAATCCATTCGCCCCGGTTTCCATTCTGCCTCCGCTTCCCACCCTTGAAATTCATCA
>ENA-UERQ01000620-UERQ01000620.1-human-gut-metagenome-genome-assembly--contig:-NODE-620-length-25050-cov-10.743323_pt1 | contig 25050 bp, 21 predicted proteins | sample MGYA00242986_ERZ507987 | MGnify/ENA primary metagenome ERZ507987 (study PRJEB26167, sample SAMN06115429) | human gut metagenome | host: Homo sapiens | place: China:Chongqing | collected 2015-04-15...
CGTACGGCATAGAAGTGCGCAGCATCCCGCGCCCGGCAGCGCCGGAAAAGCCCCTGACCGAGCAGGCGCAGAAAAAGAGCTCCCGTGCCAACTGGTGGTATTATAACTGGGGCATCGTGGCAGTGGCGGCGATGGTCATTGTGGGTGTGGCGTATGTAGCGCACGGTCTGCTGACCACCGTAGACCCCGATTACACCGTGGCCGTGGTCACGGCAGAAGCTCTGCCGGACGAGGCTGTACAGCGCCTGCAGACTGCACTGGCAGACTATGCGGAGGATGCCAACGGTGATGGTGCTGTGGTGGTGCAGGTGAACAATTACACTTGGAGCGCCAACGCCTCCCTGACCGACATGAACGGCCAGATGGCAGGTGCTACCCAACTGAACACCGACCTTGCCAACGGCGAGAGCAAAATCTGGATCCTCGAAGACCCAGAGGGCTTTGAGCAGGCCTACGGTGCCTTGAGTGAAAAACTGGGAGAAAATTGGAAAACACAGCTTATCCTGTGGAGCCAGCAGTCCACGCTCTCAAACCTTGATCTTGGCAGCTACAATACCGCCGCCGACGGAAGCCAGACCGTGGATGTTCAACGCCGATTTGCCGGGTACAGCGTGGCAGTGTTTGATGCTTCAGATGCGTTGTGGCAGGCGCTCAATTCGTAAACAGAAATGACCGTCCGTTCTCTTTTTGTTTATGTGGTATTCTATACACAGAAAAATAGACGGAGATATACCGCCATGAATCCCCCCTACCACGCTGAATCTTGCCAAGATTGCTCTGTGCGCGGTGGAAACCGTACTGCGGAATACTTCGCCCGGTGCAGAGGACTATCCCCCAGCCAGTTGAATAAAATAACAACGCTGCAAGTGCTTATCGTCAGGCTGTTACAGATGCAGCAGCATAAAATGGACATTTCTTCAATAAAAAAGTCAAGTAGACTTCAATTTGAGCAAAATTGTAAGACTTCTTATGCTTTACCGTCATAAATTTTTCAAAATCATCTTGACGCACCTTGCGAAACATGATATTCTCTGTCACAAATCTCACTGATTTTGTGGATTGGTTTGAAACCATCCACAAGATGTGGTCGTGTTCATTTTAAACACTGCCTCGCCGTGGATTATCCCTGAAAAATTTACCGCCCCGCAACACACCCGATTCATTTTGCCACCGATTTACCCGACAAAATCCATCGCTGCGCTGCGTGGGCGGTATTTTTCTTTTCTGGGAACTTGTCAGGGCAAGCCCCTCCATCTTGCTGCTCAAGACCGTTCCGTTGCTTAAAAAACCACTGGGGCTTTCATTGCTGCGCTACGCTTGCAAACGCAAACCGTACCTTGAAAATTTCATAAGCCGTCCGAGCGTGATACCGACTTTTTGTCAACGCCGCTGCAAAACAGGGGCAGGAACTTCGTTCGGGTCAAACGGCGCCCCCATTACATGAGCAGAATCACCTCTACTTATTTTTGCGTCTTAACAATTCGGAAACATTTGCTGATGAAGCGTTTTGAACGCAGCGGTAGAGGGCAAGAACCGTCCCGTGGCCACAAATTTTCAATTCTTGAAAATGTCCTGTCCATCCGGGACTTCACTTCTTCAATGCATCTGCATTTCCGAAGTGATCTTGTTGGGGCGTGCCTGCCCCAAACCCTGCTCATGGTTCGCACCTGACGGTGCGAACAGCAACGGCGTGTCGTGCTTACATAGCTTCACCGAGGAGCTAGCAAGACGACAGGAGGTTCAATGAACAAAACGAATGTCAAAGCGAAACCCAGCACGACCTACCGCCACGACACGCCGAACAACAAAACGCACATCATCAAGTTCCGAGTGACGGAACGCGAAAAACTGGAACTCGAACAAACCGCAAAACTCCTTCATCTCTCCCTGTCCACCCTCATCCGCCGTGCGCTGCACAGTGCGAAGATCGAGCGCACTGTTGTCGTTGCCGGCGGCGGAGAAGAAACCCTGAACGCCGTTTCCACCCTGCTCGCCCAGTGCAGCAGGGTGGGCGGAAATTTGAACCAGCTTGCAAGGCACTTCAATTCCGGCGGTGCAGACACCGAGCTGATCCGGGCGAAAATCCTTGACGAACTTGCAGACCTGACCGCATTTCGGCTGCACGCCGAGAAAGTTCTGGGTGAACTGTATGGCAACGCTCAAGCATATCGCCTCTAAGAATTCGGACTACTCTGCCGCCGAAGCGTACCTAATCTACCAGCACAATGAGTTCACCGGAAAGCAACTTCTGGACGACCATGGCAGACCCATGCTGCGGGAATCGTATCTGCTCGACACCCTTGAGTGCGGCGATTTTTCGTTTGCAACGGCCTGTCTGCTGGCAAACCGAAAGTACAGCAAGAACAACCACCCGGATGATATCAAAAGCCACCAGTATATCCTCAGCTTTGACCCCAGAGATGCAGCCGACAACGGCTTGACCATGGAAAGGGCACAGGCCCTCGGTCTGAACTTTTGTAAAGAGAACTTTCCCGGTCATCCTGCCATCGTCTGCACCCACCCGGATGGGCACAACCATTCGGGAAACATCCATGTCCACATCGTGATCGGCAGCATCCGAATGCGCGAGGTGGAACGCAAGCCCTATATGCAGAAGCCCCGTGACTGGCTAGAGGGCATGAAGCACTCCAGCACTGCCCAGACCATGCGGCACTTGCGTGTCGAGGTCATGGAGTTGTGCGAAGGTGCCGGACTATACCAGATCAACCTGCTCAACGGTTCGAAAGAGCGTGTCAGCGAAGCTGAGTATTGGGCGCGTAGGCGTGGCCAGTTGAAACTTGACCGTGAAAACGCAGCCCTGCTCGCAGCCGGACAGCAGCCTACACAAACGAAGTTTGAGACCGCAAAAGAAATTTTGCGGAAACAGATCACGGATGTGCTGGACAACGCAACGAACTTTGAAGATTTTTCGGACAGGCTCATGCAGCAGTATGGTATTGCCGTCAAGGAAAGTCGTGGGTGTCTGAGCTATCTGCCCGCTGGCAGAACGAAGTTTATCCGAGCGAAACATCTCGGTGACAAGTTCGATAAGGCGGCAGTGCTTGCCACGTTGCAGGCAAACGCCGAACGCAAACCCAAGGCGCAGTTCAAGCAGGATACCATCGAGAAACTGGTGGATATTCAGGCGAAGCTGAAACAGGGCAAGGGCATCGGCTACGAGCGTTGGGCGAAAAAACACAACCTCAAAGCCATGGCACAGACCTTGATTCTCCTAGAAGAAAAGGGCTTGACTGACGAGGGCGCACTCGACCAGAGAATTACAGAGCTCGATACCAAGTTCCACGATTCGCTGGCGGTGGTGAAAGACCTCGAAGGTCGTATGAAAGCCAACAAAGAGCTGCGCTATCATGTCGCAGCCTACGCCAGCACCAAGAACATCGCACAGCAATTAAAAGCTGCAAAACGACCCGCAGCCTTTGAAGAACAGCACCGTGCAGAGCTGACAGCGTACCGAGCGGCAGCAGCCTATTTCAAGGCAAACAACCTCACCAAGCTGCCAAGCCCGAAAAAGCTGGAAGCCGAGTACGCGCAGCTGGCATCCGAAAAGGCCCGGTTCTATGAGCAGTACAAGGAAGCTAAAGAGGAGCTGCTCAAACTGAAAACCGCAAAGCAGAATGTTGCGTCCTTTTTCCGGGAGGAAGAACAGACGCAGCAGGAGAGATAAAGGAGTGTGCGTATGATCAATCTGAAAATCGACCCGGAGTTCCAGAATCAGATTCCGCCGCTGACGGACGATGAGTACAAGCAGCTTGAAGAAAATATCCTCAAAGAGGGCAAGCTGCTCTCTCCTTTGATCGTTTGGGGCAATACCCTTGTTGACGGTCACAACCGTTATGCCATTCTCCAGAAGCATCCTGAGATTTATTTTTCCACCATGCCGCTCCCGTTTGAAAGCCGGGAAGAAGTTCTCGCTTGGATCTGCAAGAACCAGTTGGGGCGGCGCAATTTGACCCCGGAGCAGAAGTACTACCTGATGGGCAAACAGTACGAAGTCGAAAAAGCTGCGCACGGCGGTGACCGCAAAAGCACCGATGCAAAATCAAGTTCGCTAAAAGCGAACTTGATCGACAGCAGCAAAACCTGCGACCGAATCGCAGAAGAAAACAGAGTGAGTAAGGACACCGTTATTCGCGCCTCGAAGTATATGAGAGGCGTGGAGATCACAGAAGAACTGATGCCGGGCTTAAAGCAGAGCATCCTGTCCGGACAGACGAAAGTGTCCAAGGCGGATATGCACCGCCTTGCCAAGGTTGCCTGCTATGACCGCGCACAGACCTTGCAGGATATTTTACACCCGGAGCTGAAGGTGGAACCGAAGCCTGACGCTGACGGTGTGATTCGCGTTCCGGGCAAAGCGCCTGTCATGCCATTCCGAAAGTTTGAATCGGTTTACGACAGCGATGCTTACCCGGAGGATGTACGGTACGAGTATGTGGCGTTGGAAGAACTCACTACTCGTTTCCGCATTTCGTTCAACTACCAGTTGGAGCAGATGCCCGATAATGCGCAGCGTGATGTGATTCTGGAGATTATTCACAAGCATAAGGACTATCTTACTTCTCTGGAAGCCGCACTCGCAGATGTTAAAGACCAGACAGCATAACAACAGGCACATGGTATGCTGTTTACCGATGTCCAAAGGAGCGTGCGTTTGAACAAAAAGAAAAAGTCCACAAACACTTCCCCCTACCCCGATGAAGTCATTGACCGTCTGGCGCGGGCATTCTACCCGGCCATCCTTGCCTGCTGGAACAGTGAGGAAGGCCAACGGGAGTTCGCCACATGGCAGGCAGAACAGGCTCATATCTCTGGCAAAGAAAAACAGGAAGTTCCCCATGGGGAACTTCCTGCCTTACTTATCGTGTGTGGATTTTTGCGGGGTGCGTCCTATTCAGGGGCGCACCCTGTTTTTATTTTGAGCCTTCACCGGCTTTTTGAGCCTCAGCCCTCTGCTTTCTGAACCAGAATCGTCAGCTGCTTCCGAACGCTGTCATCTGCTGTGACAGTCAGATGAATTTCGCCCTCAGCTTCTCCTGCACGGACCACCGCCATGCAGCAGCCGTCAAAGGTCTCGCTTTCCGGGGTGTCGTAACGCTCCTCGGAGCAGGGGTTTGCGCTGCCTACGGCTTCCAGAATGCCTGCACCCTCCAGCTCCACTTTCAGGGTGTGCTTGGTGTGCAGATCTGCGGTATCATTTGCGTCCACAAATTGGATCATCACAAAGGCGGCATCTTCGCCGTTGGCTTGCAGGGTCTTACGGTCTGCTGTAAGAGTCATCTGTGCATCCTGTGCGGTGCGCAGCGTGAACTCGCCGTCACACACACCACCGGTATAGCCCACAGCCTTCAACTCGCCGGGAGTATAGGGCACGCTGTAGGTGGCGGTAAAATCCACCACGGTACGGCGCCCCAAAGAAGCACCGTTCAGGAACAACTCCACCTCCTCCGAGGCGGAGTACACATCCACCGAAGCCGTCTGTCCCTCAAAACCGGGCCATGTCCAACTGGAAAGGTTATCCTTGAACATCCAAGGCGTTTTGCTGGAGGTCTGACCGTTGTGTTCCATTCGCAGCACTGCCAGATAGGGGGTCTTCCGCAGACCGTAAACGATCTCCCGCAGATAACTGATGGGGCGGCGGTTGCCCAGCAGATCCAGGTCTCCAATGTAGGCAGTGCGTTCCGGGTAAATGCTGCTGAAGTTGGCACCGCCATCGTAATGGAAGATGCCGCAGCCGGCCTCTCCCAGATAATCGTAGCCAGCCCATGTGAAGTCGCCGATCATGTGGGGGTTCTCCTCCACGATGCGCCACAGCCGCACGATATCCGCCGGGTAGGTCTCGGTGCCCAATACCGCCTTGTGGGGGTGCAGTTCATGCTCCAGCACATGGCGTCCGGTAAGGTAGTTCAGACCGATCACATCGCAGGAATCCTCGCAGCCGGACAGCGCCTCAGTCAGCAGCGGATGGGTGGCAAAGTAATCACCCTTTTCCCCGGACATCAGGCTCATAAAGCTGTTCAGGGCATTGCTGCCGCCGCCATCGCCGCCGGAGGGACCGGGCTGTGCCGGGAACTTTCGCATCACATCCCCCATGATCTCCCGCAGGCGGTAACCGGCTGCCATAAGGCCGTTGAGGGCGTTGGTGGTGTAACGGGTGGGGTCCAGCTCCCGGAAGGTGTTGCAGAGCCGACGGTTGGTCTCCGCTCCGCTTTCCGAGCCTGCCTCGGAGATCTCGTTGCCCACACAGTACAAAATGACACTGGGATGGTTGTAATCCTTGGCCACCATCTTCTGAATGGTGGGCTTCCAGTCCTGCTCAAAGTACAGGGCATAGTCGTAGGGATTTTTCCGCACATTCCATACGTCGCTCAGCTCGTCCATTACCAGCACACCGTACCGGTCGCAGGCATCCAGCAGTGCCCGCCCTGCCGGGTGATGGGAGGAGCGGATGGCATTGAAGCCTGCTTCCTTCAGTTGACGGATGCGGCGCTCCTCGGCATCGGGCAGGGTAACTGCACCCAGAATGCCGTTGTCGTGGTGGATGCAGGCACCCCGCAGCTTGACGGTCTGCCCGTTGATGCGTACCCCATGCGCTGCATTGATGCTCAGGGTACGGATGCCGAAACGGGTCTCTTCCCGGTCCAGTTCTTCCTCGCCCTCCAGCACCTGCATGGTGCTGGTGTAGAGGTTGGGGTTCTCCGGGCTCCACAGAGCCGGGCTGTCTACGCAGTACCGGAAGGAGACGGTTCTGCTTTCGCCGGGCTGGAGCAGGAGGTTTTGCCGGTCGGTGAGCACTGCCGCGCCCTCCCGGCAGATGGTCTGCTGCAGGGTCACCCGCTCTGTAACGGTGCTGGCAGACTGCACCTGTGCCGTCACATCCAGCAGGGCAAAGCTCTCGTCTGCCTCCCGGGTGGTGATACGCACGGTATCCTGCGGCAGATAGACCTTGTTGCCCACCAGCAGCCGCACCGGGCGGTAGATGCCGCTGCCGGTATACCAGCGGCTGTTGGGTTCCAGACTGTTATCTGCAATGACCTTCAGCAGGTTGTCGGCACCATATTTCAGGTAGGGACCAGCCTCCACGGTAAACTCCGCATAGCCGTTCACGTTCCGGGTCAGCAGCCAGCCGTTCAGGTAGACCAGCGCCGTCTGGTACACGCCCTCAAATACGAGGGACACCGGCTTGCCTTGCCACGCCTGCGGTGCGGTGAAATGCTTCTGAAAAATGTACTCGCCGCCGGGGTAGAAGCCGGTCTGTGCACCGTTTTTCGTGTCCGGGGTGCGGGCTTCATGGATCATGGCATCGTAGGGCAGATGCACGGTTTTGGTCTGGGTATTTCCCAGAAAGGAATTCATCCGGGAATTGCCATCGCCTTTTTCTACCGTCCAATCTGCGTTGAAATTCTGTCGAATCATGCCTGTGCCTCTTTCTGGTGTTCAGCATCCCACTTCTTATTGGCCTTTTCCACATCCAGGAAAGCCAGCAGCACTGTAATAATGATGCCAATCACAAAGGGGAAGGTGATGTACAGGTTGAAGATCATCCGAATGGCGCTTTCGCTCTGGACCGTTGCGGTGCCCACAAAGCCGCCCAGCTTCAACAGCCAACCCACAGCCGCAGTACCGATGCCGCCGCCGACCTTCACGCCCAGAGAGGAGCAGCTGTACATCATACCGTCCATGTGGACGCCGGTGGTGCGTGTGGTGTAGCCGCTGGCCTCAGCAATAAGAGCGTTCAAAGAGCCGCTGAGGGTACCTGCAAAGACGCCCTTGATGAACATGAACAGCAGGAACATGGAGAGATTCTTCTGCATGGCAAAGTAGATCATGGGAATGCCCAGCACGCTGCTGATGGCGTAGCCCCAGAAGTTGACCTTCTGCATACTGCCGGTCTTTTTGATGAGGACAGGCGCAAAGGCCAGTGCGATGATAACAGGGAACATCTTCATCATGGAGAACTGACCCAGCAGGCTGCCATCGCCCCAGTAATAGGTGGCGCAGAACACACCGGCACCGGTGGTCAGGTTGCTCATGATATAGTACACGATGTAGATGGCAAGGATCATCAGGTAATACTTGTTGTGGACGAGGATCTTAGCGGTCTCGGCAAAGCCATGCTTTTTCTCCTCGGCAACTGCTTTGCCTTCCTCTGCGGCTTCGCTGGTGTTGCCGCTCAGTTCTTCCTCCGGCAGCTCTTTAACTGCAAGGCAGCTGATGGTGTTGACCACCAAACCAACGATCGCGAAGATCAGAGCCGTGGTACGCCAGCCTGCGGCACCGCTACCGAACTTCTCCACCATGCCGGTAACGGCAAAGCCCATAAAGATGTTGGTGACGACCGCAAACATAAAACGGAAGGAGCCCAGCTGCACACGCTCATTGTTGTTCTTGGTGATCAGTGCCACCAGAGAGGAATATGCAATGCCGTTGGCAGTATAGAACACTGCGTTCAGTGCCGTGTACACGATGAAGAAGTAGATATACTGCATGGTGGTGCTGCCAGCCGGGATGGCAAACAGCAAAAACAGGCAGAGGGAAACACCTACCTGACCAAACAGCATCCACGGACGTGCCTTGCCCAGCTTGGAGTGGGTGCGGTCGATTAGGGTGCCAAAGATCACATCGCTGATGCCGTCCAGAACCTTGGAAGCCAGCATCAAAGAGCCAATGATGGCGCTGTCCAGACCCAGTGTTCCGGTCAGATAAAGCAGTACAAAGCTGGAAACCAGACCATAGGAGCAGTTAGAGGCCAGATCGCCGGAACCGTAGGCCAGCTTCTGATACCATTTCAGATATTTTTTCTCTGTCGTTGCAGGTGCAGACATGGGGATTCTCCTTTCAAGATGTGCTGTATCATTCACGGCGACAGAATGCGTCTGTCGCTTTACATTTTTTCAAAATCACTCTATAATAAAGCCATCGGCCGCACAGCTTTTACAGAATGTTTTTGTATTGTGCCTATATTTTAGCAATTCCGTTCACATTCCACAATGACAGCATCGTGTGCCGCATCCATCAGATTGTATCATATTCGCACATTGCGGAAAAGGAGACTCTTTCATGAAACCGGATTCCACCAGCTATGAGAATATTTTGGAGGTTGAAAACTGGGGCAGTCAGCTCTCTACCTTCTACAAGATCATGTCCCCGGTGCAGATTACACTGGAGTCCTGTACCGGTCTGGGAGAAACCGACCAATACAGCATTCAGATGTTCTCACCGAATGGCTGCTGGCTGCATGAAAACTCTATGGATGCTTTATTCCGTGCCCTCAGCTCCCGTCCGCTGCACCGCCACGATTATTTTGAGCTGATGCTGGTGCTGGAAGGAGAGGTCATCCAACAGATCGAGGAAAAAGAATATCCCTACCGTGCCGGGACCTGCTGTCTGGTGAACCGCAGTATCCTCCATAACGAACGCTTCATTGGCCCCGCCAAGCTCTGTTTTATTGGTCTGTCCGTAGATTTTGTCCGCAGCCTGACGGAAAATGCATCCCTGCAATTATTTGAAGCCGAGCGTCATCTGCCGGAAAATCCCGTTTTGCAGTTCATGCTGGCAAATCTGGGACAGGACCTCCGAAAGGAGTATCAGGACCTTTTCCCCACACCGGAAAACACCGATAGCGTTCAAACCCTGACAACGCTCATCGCCCGCATGACCCACATCCTGCACGAACCCAGTGCCGCCGCCACCTATTATTTGAAGGGCGCACTTTGCGAGCTGTTCGATTTTCTGTCATCCGGGTTCTACGTCACCCCGGTGCACCTGAGCAGCAGCCCCGAAAGCCTGCTCTTTCTGCGTATCAGCCGTTTGCTGGAAGATACAGATGGTCGGTTGCCTCGCAGCAAACTGGCACGGCTTTTGAATTACAATGGCAGCTACCTCAATTCCATCGTCCAGCGCCGCACCGGTCTGTGTCTTTTCGATTACGGCATGACCTTCTGTTTCCAGAAGGCTGAACGGCTTTTGCGGGAGACAACACTTTCCGTCAGCGAGATCGCCCTACAACTCAAATTTACCAACCGCACCCACTTCTACGAGCTGTTCCGGCAAAAGTACGGCATGACCCCGCAACAATGGCGCAAGATGCAGAAAAGCGCAGAGCACTCTGAATAAGGTACTCTGCGCTTTTCTCTTAATCTTCTAACCCATAGCTCCCAGTTACGTTTTTCAAGTATTCTTCTAGATTGCCGTTCAGAATCAAATCCGCATAGCCCAGTGGGTCATTGTAGATAAGATAATCCAGTTCTGACCTCTGCGCCATAGTAACACCCAGCGCATCCTCGACCCCGGTGCAGTCAATGGAGATCATTCTCCCATCCCGGAGCAGCAGCTCCACGCAGCCGGTGTCCATGTTGAATTTGCAAATGCTTTCATCATACTTCATGTTTGTGTCCTTTCTACCTTACGGCACCTTTACAGTTGTGACTTTCGTTACACGTTTTTTCTGATAAGGTTTTGGACACACAGCCGTCAGGGAAGATCCGTTGTTCTCGTTTCCAAAGAAAACAAAAAATCCGAACCCTTCTCCTATCGAGAAAAAGTTCGGATTTTCATGGTTTGGTGCGGATAAGAGGACTTGAACCTCCACCGAGTTGCCCCGATTAGAACCTGAATCTAACGCGTCTGCCAATTCCGCCATATCCGCATATTCTGTTTTGTTCGCCTCCATTTGGCTCGGAACGATAGTTATTATACCACGGAAAGCGGGAAAGTCAAGCGTTTTTTCAAAAAAGCTTTTGCATTCTTTTCCGCATATTTTATCTTGCGTCCCTGCGCACAAAAACACAGACATCTGCCCCGGTGATGCCTGCTTCCGGGGCAGATGCCTGCCAGACCACGCTTTTTCTTTTGCAGTTTTTCCTGAATTTTCTCAGATACCCCAGAACAGCCAGAGGCTCCCTGCCCCCACGAGAACTGCCGCCAGTGTGAAGGGTACGCCGATGCGCAGGAAGTCCCGGGTGCGGACAGTTTCGCCGTTCTTGCGGAGAATGCCGATGGCCGCGATGTTGGCCGACGCGCCGATGGGGGTCAGGTTGCCGCCCAGCGTCGCGCCGGTAAGCAGACCGAAGTAGAACAGCTCCGGCTCAATGCCCGCGCCGCCGTTCATGAGGGCGGCGACGCCCTGCACCACCGGCAGCATGGCCGCCACATAGGGGATGTTGTCGATGAAGGCCGACAACCCCACCGACGCGGCCACCAGCAGCAGGTAAAGATGCAACGGCTCGTCTCCGGCTGCGGAGTGGAACAGCTGCGCCGCCGCGTCGATGACGCCCGCCCTGCTCACTCCTTCCAGCAGAATAAAGAGGCTGAAGAGCAGCAGCAGGGTGTCATAATCCAGCGCCCGGAACGTCTCGGCAAGCGGCTTCAGGGAGCGGCTGCGCCAGCAGGCACGGGCGGCACCGAAGAGGCACAGCCCCATGCAGACGAGTCCGCTGCGCAAGGTATAGAGCAGATGCAGCACGCCGCCAGAGGGCTCAGGCAGGAAGGACGCCGCGATGAGCAGACCTACCGTCAGCAGGAGAAGCGCCGTGGGGACGTCGTCCTCCACCTCCGTTTCCACCGTGACATGGACAGGCTGGCGCTGGTCCCGGAACAGCCAGAACAGCACCCCCAGCGAGGCCAGCGCTCCCAGCTCCACGCTCCAGAAGATACCGGGCCGGCCCTCCATCCAGAAGAAATCGAAGAAATTCATCCCCGCAAAGCCGCCCAGCAGGATGCTCGTGGTGTCCCCCACCAGCGTTGCCGCGCCCTGTAAATTGGACGACACCGCAATGGCGATGAGCACCGGCACCGGCGACAGTTTCAGCCGCCGGGCGATGGCAAGCCCTACCGGAGCCACCATCAGCACAGTGGCCACATTGTCCACAAAGGCACTGATGAACCCCGCCAGCAGCGCCAGCACCGACACGGCCCACCGGACATCCGGCACATGGGCAATGAGCTCTTCGGCCAGCCGGGCGGGCATCTTGCTCTGGATAAAAAGAAAGACCGTCCCCATCATTCCCGCCATCATCAGCAGGACATTGAAGTCTACGGCCCGGGCGGCGTCCGCCAGCGTGAAATCATACACGCCCAGCTTCCCCAGCAGCAGGAACGCCCCGGCCCCGCCCAGCGCGACCCAGGGGCGGTACTGCTGCACCGCCAGCATCAAGATATAAAACAGGACAAACAGGCTCAGCGCCAGTGTCATTTCGTCTCCTCCGCAGATTCCATGGGCTTTGCGTCTTCTTCTATCATCCGATAGCCCACGCCAAGCTCGTTGAGGATATAAGTATTGCTGCCCGGGCGGCTGCCCAGCTTTTTGCGGATATTGGCCATATTCACCTGCAGCTTCTTGGTGCTGCTGGCGTCCGTGTCGCCCCAGATGGCCCGGACGATGGCCGCATAGGTCATCACGCGCCCGGCGTGCTCGGACAGAAAGGCCACGATGTTGTACTCCGTCTGGGTCAGGCGCACCTCCTGCCCGTCCACGAACACCTTGCGGCGCTCGTAGTTGATGGTGAGGCCCTGTGCGCTGAATACCCCGCCGGGCAGACTGCCGCCGCCATAGCGGTTCACCCGCAGCGCAGCCCGCACCCGGGCCAGCAGCTCACCGGTGCCGAAGGGCTTGGTGATATAGTCGTTGGCACCGAGGTCGAGGGCCTCGATCTTATCCTGCTCGGTGGTGCGGGCCGACAGGACGATGATGGGGGTCAGATACTTCTGCCGGATGGAGCGGATGGCATCCAGACCGTCCCGGTCAGGCAGGCCGAGGTCCAGGATGACGAGATCCGGGTTATAGGAGATGAACATGGTCATGCCCATCACGCAGGTCTGGGCCACCAGTGCCTGATAGCCGTTGGTCTCCAGCAGGGTCTGGATGAAGCTGCAGATGTTCGCCTCATCCTCGATGATAAGTATCTTGAATTTATTATTGCTCATCCTCTGTTTCCTCCGTATCCACTTCTTCGGTCTCCAGCCAGAACCGGATGGTCGTACCCTCGCCGGGCGTGCTCTCGGCCTTTATCTCGCCGCCGTGGGCTTTGATGATGGCCGCGCATACCGACAGCCCGATGCCCATGCCGTGCTTGCCGCCCGACGAGGTATCCTGCGTCAGGGTCGTGCCGGTGAAGAGGGTCTTGAGCCGCTCTTTCGGGATGCCGCAGCCGTTGTCAATGACTTCAAACACCGCCCGCTGCCCCAGCGTGAACACCCGCAGCGTCAGGCGGGTCATCCCCTTGGCGTGGAGCACCGCGTTTTCCAAAAGGTTCGTCAGCACCTGCTGGATGAGCATGGAGTCCATCGGGATCACGATGAAGTCATCCGGAAGCTTTACTTCCACCGGTACGCCGGGGTGGAGCTTCTGGAACCGCACCAGCACCGTATCCACCAGCTCTTCCAGCACGGTGGGCGTCTTCTGGATGGCGACGCCGTCGGCGTCGATGCGGGTGACGGAGAGCAGATTCTCCACCATCCGGTTGAGCCACTGGGCGTCGGCACAGGCCTCGGAAAGGAGCTTTATCTTCTGCTCCCGGCCCAGCGAGTCGTAGTTGTCGATGACCGTAGAGCAGGCCCCGTAGATGGACGTCAGCGGGGTGCGCAGGTCGTGGGAGACAGCCCGCAGGAGGTTGGCCCGCATCTTCTCCGTCTCGCTCTCCATCCGCAGCTGCTCCTGCTTTTTGATGCGGGTGGTCAGGGTGCTCGTCATGAAGGAGACCACCAGCATCACCACGCCGGAGAAGATGTTCTCCGGGATGGTGAAGTTGAAGGCAAAGTAGGGCGCGCGGAACGCGAAGTTGACCGCCAGCACGCTGATGACAGAACCGGCCACGCCCCACCAGTAGCCGTCGGTGTACATGGAAACAAAAAACACCGCCAGCAGGAACACCATCGAGGCCACACCGTCGATGCGGCCGCTGATGAGCTGGATGAGCGTCACACAGGCGAACGCCCCGATGAGCGCCGCCAAAAATACCCGGACGTCCTTTTTCCAGAGCATCTGCTTCATTTGCTGTCCCTCCCGATATATATTCGGTTCCACTGTAAAAGTATACCACAAATAAATTAAAGATACAGCAAAGGGTGGGCATTTTTCCATGGTTCCAAAGGGTTGACAAACGCGCGTTCCTGGCTCACAATAGGATCATCTTCTTTATCGTAATAAAGGAAAGGGAAAGAATATGCTGTATTTTGAGAACGACTACTGCGAGGGTGCGCATCCCGCCATCCTGCAGAAGCTGACGGAAACGAACTTCGAGAAGGTGTCCGGCTACGGCACCGACCCCTACTGCGCCAGCGCAAAAGAGAAGATACGCGCCGCCTGCGCCTGCCCCGAGGCCGACGTCTTCTTCATCTCCGGCGGCACCCAGGCCAACTCCATCGTCATCGCCTCCACGCTCCGCCGCTGGGAAGGCGTCGTCGCCGCCGCCACCGGCCATGTGGCCGGTCATGAGGCGGGTGCCATCGAGTTCACCGGCCACAAGGTCATCGGCCTGCCCCAGAAGAACGGCAAGCTGGACGCCGCCACGGTGGAGGATTTCTGCAAGACCTTCTACGCCGACTCGAACCACGACCACATGGTCTTCCCCGGCATGGTGTATATCTCCCACCCCACCGAGTACGGCACCCTGTACAGCAAGGCTGAGCTCGAGGCCCTGTCCGCCGTCTGCCACACCTACCACATGCCCCTCTTCGTGGACGGCGCACGTCTGGGCTACGCGCTGGTGAGCGAAGGCACCGATGTGACCCTGGCCGACCTCGCCAGGCTCACCGACGTCTTTTACATCGGCGGCACCAAGGTGGGCGCACTCTGCGGCGAGGCCGTGGTCTTCCCCCACGGCGCACCGGCCCACTTCATGACCATGGTCAAGCAGCAGGGCGCTCTGCTGGCCAAGGGCCGCCTCATGGGCATCCAGTTCGACGTCCTCTTCACCGACGGCCTCTACACCCGCATCAGCCGCAACGCCATCGAGACGGCCAACGCCCTCAAGAAGGGCCTCGCCGCCAAGGGTTACCGCTTCTTTATGGACTCCCCCACCAACCAGCTCTTCGTCGTGCTGGAAAACACCCAGCTGGCCGCGCTGGAAGGCAGGGCAAAGTTCGGCTTCTGGGAGAAGTTCGACGACAGCCACACCGTCGTCCGCATCGCCACCAGCTGGGCCACTAAGATGGAAGAGATCGAGCAGCTCATCGCTCTGATGTAAATTCCATGCCCGGGTTTTTCTTTGGCGTTTCGCCGAAGTTTCTGCATTCTCTTTGTGCGGGATGCTGATTGAATTTTTCGGCCGGGTATGGTATGGTTAAAAAAGAGCAATGCAGAATGCGAGAAAGGGGCAAGCATACACCAGACCGTGTATCCTTGCCCTTTTTGAGTTTACGATCTTCTGCGCTATTATTTTTCCGGATGACAGGAAGGAAGGATTTTCACAATGGGCTTTTTTGATAAACTGTTTGGCGGCAAGCACGATGCCGCCCCGAAATTTGCAGGCGAAAAGATGACCATCATGGCTCCCATCGACGGCACGGTGATCCCGCTGGAGCAGATCCCCGATGAGACGTTTGCCACCGCCATTCTGGGGCCCGGCTGCGGCATTGAGCCCACCGGCGACACCGTGTACGCCCCGTTTGACGGCACCATCACGCAGGTGGCTTCCACCCTGCACGCCATCGGCATCACCAGCGACGACGGCATCGAGCTGCTGATCCATGTCGGCATGGACACCGTCGAGATGCAGGGCAAGGGCTTCACCGCTCTGGTCAAGGAAGAGCAGAAGGTCAAGGCCGGCACCGCTCTGCTGAAGGTCGATCTGGACGCCATCCGCGCTGCCAACCACCCCACCACCACCGCCGTCATCGTGACCAACGCCGACGACCTGCCAAAGCTCCATATCATCGCGGGCGGCATCGTCTCCACCGGCACGCCGCTGTTCAAATTCGAGTAAGATGCAAAAAGACATCCGCCGTCGGCGGATGTCTTTTTCGTTATGCTCATGCTTTTTCGGGCTTATACTGCAGGACCCGCTCGGAGACGAGGCCGTTGAAGAACTGGATGAAGGGTCCGAGGCAGAACGCGCAGATGAGGGTGCCCAGACCCACAAGACCGCCCAGGAGCCAGCAGAGCAGGGCGCAGAAGGCGTCGGTGAAGACGCGGCAGCCGAAGTACTGGAAGTGCGTGTAGTCCCGCAGGCCCAGCGAGAGGTAATCGTAGGGCGCGATGCCGAGGTCAGCCGTCTGGTAGAGGGACGCGCCCAGCGCCGTCACAAGGACGGCCAGCACCACCCACACCAGCTGTTCCGGCAGGGACGCTGCCGGGCCGAAGGCCGCGGCAATGGGCTCGTAGAAGAAGGTTATGATGAACCCCATGCCGATGCCGTTGACGAAGGTGCCAAGGCCGATGTACTTGCGCCCGAACCAGAATTCCAGCGCAAAGAAGAGGATGTTGGTGGCGACGTTCTGCACGCCCAGCGAGATGCCCAGCAGCTCGGCAAGGCGCATATTCAGCGCGCTGATGGAGTCGTTGCCGAGATGGGACTGCTTGAAGAGGGCGATGCCCAGACCAATAATGACAATGCCCACCACCATGCCCACGATGCGGCGGGTGGTCGGCTTTTGGGTGGTCGAAGTGCTCATGAAACGGCCTCCTGATCTATTTTTCTCTATTATAACGCTGCAGGAGGGTCGGCGCAATCAATATTGCACAATTATCTGTTTCATTGTGGAAAACTCATCGTCTCAGGTCTTCCTCCAGCCGGGCCTTGTCCAGCCCCTCGCCGATGACGATGAGCACCTGCTGTCCCTGCGGGATGGGGGCCGCCGTCAGACCGGCGGCGGCAGCATTCAGCTCATACCACTGTCCATCATCCTCCACGAAGCCTTTCACCCGGAGGACGTTTCCGCAGGCGGGGTCGGTGAAGAGGGACGGGATGTTCTTTTCCAGCTGAGCGCGGGGCAGGCCCAGCTCGAGGAAGTAGGCCGAGGTAAAAGCATCGTGCGCGTCGAAGTGGAGCTTTTCGCAGCTGGCCTGCCGGAAGCCGCACTTTGCGAGGCGGGCCATATCGTCGGCCGTCAGATCGGCCCAGTCCCTCGCAATAATTTCCTCCGGGCCGAACTTCCGGGAGCACTTGCAGGCTTCCAGCGCACGGGCCAGATGGGCTTCTGCCCCCTGCTTCTGCGCGTCAGAGGCCAGCTGACAGCGGCTCAGGAGGACACTGCCCGCCCATGCACTCTCGGAAGCGAGGATATATTCTGCCTGCGGGGAAAGCTCTTCCGGCAGAAGGGCATCCACGATGGCGATGACATTGCCCAGCTGATACCAGCGGTCCAGCGGCTCGTCCCGCAGCACGTCGAAGAACTCGTCCACGTCAAAGATGCCGCTGGGCTCCACGATGACCCGCTCAAAGCCCCGCATGGCCATGGAGATGAGCTTTGTCCGCATCCGGCGCTGGTGGGTGTCGCAGTCGCAGCCGCCGCTGATGGTCTCCAGCTCCACGCCCTGGGCCTCGAGGTCCTGCAGGAGCATGGCGTCCACGTTCACCGCGCCGAAGTCGTTTTCCAGCACACAGACTTTGACGCCCTGCCCGGCCCACCATGCCGCGTATCTGCGCAGGAAGGTGGTCTTCCCTGCCCCGAGAAATCCTGTGATAAGGTCTACCTGTACCATTGTCCTGTCCTCCTGCTGTATCCGCTTTTTCAGCGTTAGTATAAACTGACAGCCGTCGATTGTCAAACACAAAAACGGCCCTTTCCCGGTCTGGGAAAGGGCCGTTCCGCCGCAATGCCGGGAGCTCCTTACAGGAATTCGACGCTACCGTCCTCGATGTGGTACATCGCACCGACGACCCGCAGGCCCGTTTCCGCCTTGATGTCATGGATGCACAGGCTCTTTTCGATCTCCTGCACACTGTGCCGGACATTGAGACAGCTGGCCTTGTAGGGGTCGGTCTCGTCCCCGATGGCCTTTTTTATCTCGTCCGTGATGCAGCGGATATAGCCGGACGGCTCGGAGTTGATGGCGGCATCCACCGCGCCGCAGTGGGTATGGCCCAGCACCACCACCAGCCGACAGCCCAGATGGCCGGCAGCGTACTCGATGCTGCCCAGCTGGTGGTCGTCGATGATGTTGCCCGCCAGCCGGATGACGAACAGCTCACCGATGCCCGCCGAGAAGATGTTCTCCGGGATGACCCGGGAATCCGAACAGGTGACGATGATGGCGTAGGGCGACTGGCCCTTCGTCCAGGTGGACATCCGGATACGGCGGGAAATATCGCCGCTCCCGTTTTCCGCGTTCAGGTATTTCAGATTGCCCGCCGCCAGCTTGTAGATGGCATCGGCCGCGGTGCAGACTGGGGTCTCACGCATTGCAGCAGCCTCCTTGGGAAAAAGTGGTAAAATCGTTCTGCAAAAATGCCCGGCCGTCCAACGAAGGGCAGCCGGGCGGGCGCTCAGTTTATCAGAAGTGGATGACGCCGAGGATCAGACCAGCGACGAGGCAGACGATGGAAACACCCCACTGCCAGCCGAAGCAGTACTTGATGTGGTCCTTGATCTCGACACCGGCCAGACCGATGCCCAGATAGGTAGCGGGAGCCACCGGGCTGATGAAGGTAGCGCAGTTGCGGCAGACGACCATTGCGATGGCGATGTGAGCCGGGTTGACGCCGAACTGGTTGCCAACACTGATCAGGACGGGCAGCAGGCCGTAGAAGTAGGAGTCGGTATCGAACAGCAGAGCCAGAGGCACGCTCAGGACGCCGATGATGACGGGCAGGAAACGGCCCAGAGAGGCGGGGATGACGCTGGCCATCATGATGGCCATTTTCTCCATGATGCCGCTCTTGCTCAGGACACCGAGGAAGACACCGGCACACAGAATGGTGGAGGCCATGGTCAGGCCGGAAGCCGCATGGCTCTTGATGATGGAGTTCTGCAGCTTCTTGCCGCGGTAGTTGACCAGAATGCCCAGAGCGCAGCCGACCATGAAGACGTAGTAAGAGGGGAAGATGTCCATGACCAGCACGATGATGACGGCCAGAGTCAGGATAACATTGAAGATGAAGTTCTTCGGGCGAGCCAGCTCATTGTTCTTCTCTTCGCTATCCGAATCATCGTACTTGCCGACATCCTCTACGGCAGCATCGCCCAGCTTGGCAATGCGCTTCTTCTCCTGCAGGCCCCAGAAGATGGCAGTGCCGACAGCCAGAACCAGGCCGACGATCTGCATCGGAAGGATCTGACTCCACAGGTCATTGGACTCAACGCCCAGAACGCTGGCGGCACGCATGGTGGGGCCGCCCCAGGGCAGCAGGTTCATGACACCCATCGACGTAACGCAGATGAGCAGCAGGGTCTCACGGCGCATGTGCAGGCGCTTGTAGACGGGCAGCATGGCGGGGATGGTGATGAGGAAGGTGGAAGCGCCGCCGCCGTCCAGATGGCCGATGATGGCGATGAGGCAGGTCATCAGGGCAACGCCGACGACGTTGTTGCCGACCTTCTTCATCAGCGCGCCGATGATCTTGTCGAACATGCCCGCGTCGGTCATGACGCCGAAGAACAGGACGGAGAAGATGAACAGGATTGCCGTACCGTGGACGCCCTTGACGCCCTCCTTGATAAAGCCGGCCATTTCATCCAGGGTGAAAGCACCGGTAGCCACCAGAATGGCTGCGGTGATGGTCGAGACGCTGACGAATGCCAGTGCAGGGACCGTGACATTGCGCAGCAGCAGGACGATGACCGTGATCACCGTTGCAAAGCCGAGCAGAGCGAGGATAGTGTCACTCATGGGTTTGTACTTCCTTTCCTTTTTTCATTTGCCGGGGATGCATTCCGTTTTCTCCTCCGGAATCATTCCCGTTCGTTATGGTTCCAGTATACAGGCTCAAACTTACAGCCCAAAGCCCTTCTTGTTACGGTTTGTTAAGAAATTCCTTAATATCCTGTAAGATTCCGTATGGAAGGTTGGATACAATAAAGCTGGAGCTGCGCAAAAAACAACAAGCCCCGGGGTGTTTCCACTCCGGGGCCTGTTGTCATCTTTATTTATGGGGAATTATCGCCTTGCGGCGGTCCTCACATGGGGAAAGCGGGAATTAGGCGTTCTTTGCGACCACATCGTTGACGATGACGACCAGCATGTACTTGCCGTCCTTCGTCGTGGCAGTGCCCAGCTTGCCGGGTTCAACAACCTTCTTGCCGTTGGTCGTGTCACCCTCCTGAGCCTGGACCAGAGCGTCCTTCACAAAGGCAGCCTGCAGGCTTGCGTCCTTCTTGGCATTCTTGATCTCGACCAGAGCAACGCGGATCTGCTTGCCAACGTTTGCCTTCTCGGCATCAGAGCCGTTGGCGAACACACCCAGAGCCTTCTGGACCTTGTTGGTGGTGTCGATGATGTTCTTCGTCTTGATGACCTTGCCATCAGCGGCGACAACAGCATTGCTCAGTTTAATCTTGCTGGCATCAGTATCCTGCTTATCAGCGTTAGCCTTTACGTCGATGATAGCCTCGATAGCCTTCAGGGTCTCCTTAGCAGTCTTATCCACGTCCTTGCTCTGCTCGACCTTGATGCCCATCTTGGTCAGAGAGTCAGCGACGTCCTTGCTCTTGACGCCGTTGGCGCAGCCGGTCAGAACGGACAGTGCCAGAACGCCGGCGAGGGCGACGGCCAGAAACTTCTTTGCCATTTTCATGATTTTTGCCTCCATAATTATGAATGATCTTACAGGCAGGCTGTCCAGTTCCGGTCGTCGGCCTGTTGGCTTTATTATACCCCCCCCCCCCATTAGATTTGTCAATATATTCCTTGCATTTTTATCATATTGCCTAATTATGAAGGATACCTCTGTGCATATTCCACAAATTCACGAAAAACAGCCGCTCTTCACTCTTTCCGGCTGCTCCGTATCTGGGCCAGCAGCGTGGACGCCGACACCGGCTTTACCACATAGCCGTCGATGACGCCGTGGCTGCGGGCGTCCACGATCTCCCTTGTGGGGGCATTGGTCATCACGATGCGGGTCATGCCCGGGTAGCGGCCCCGGATGGCCATGCAGAAATCCACGCCGCTGCTGCTCATCAGGCTCTCGTCGATGGCGAGGACGTCGAAGGGCTGCTGCTCCAGCAGCTGGCGCAGCTCGCCCCGGCGGGAGCAGGTGGACACGCTCAGGCCCAGCGCGCTGAGGTCTTTGTCCAGCAGGTCGAGGACCTTGTTGTTGTCGTCCGCCGCAAGGATGCGCAGCTTGCTGTCCACGCCCCACTGCAGCTGTTCGCGCTCCTGCTGCTGCTCCAGCACCGGCAGATAGACATAGAAGGTCGTGCCTCTGCCGATGGTGCTTTCCGCCCGGATACGGCCCCGGTGGGTGCGGATGATCTGGTCCGCCAGCGCAAGGCCGAGGCCGGTGCCTTCGCCGGTCTTTTTTGTGGTGAAGAAGGGCTCGAAGATGTGCTGCATCGTCTCCTTGTCCATGCCGCAGCCGGTGTCGGTGACGCTCAGGCAGACGTAGCTCGACCATTCCTCGGAGATCTTCTCTTCCGGGAAGAGCGCCGCCAGCTCACTGCGCGGCACGACACTGCCCCGGATGGTCAGCTTTCCGCCCTCGGTGCCGATGGCGTGGATGGCGTTGATGCTGATGTTCAGCAGCACCTGCTGCAGCTGGGTCGCATTGCCCAGAACGCATTCGCCGCTCAGCTCATTTTCTTCCTTCAGCTCCACGTTCTTCGGGCAGTTCGTCTCCACCAGCTTCCTCGTCCGATGGAGCAGTCCCTCCACCGACACGGCGTCGTAGACCGTCTCCACGTTTTTCCGGCTCATGGAGGAGATCTGTTTCACGACCTCCTGCGCCTTCTGCGCCGCCTCGCTGATCTCCATCGCGTTGTCATAGATCTCGCTGCCCGGGTCGGCGTCGGCCATGATGAGGTCGGCATAGCCGGTGATGGGGGTCAGGAAGTTGTTGAATTCATGGGCGATGCCGCCGGTGAGGGTCCCCATCATCTGCAGCCGCTGGCCGTGGGCCAGCGACTCTTCGCTGCGGTGGAGCTCTTCGAGGGTCTGGTTCAGGGTCTTCAGATCGCTGATCTCGGTCGCGCTGCGGCGGTCGCGCTCCTGCAGCCGGAACATCTGGAACATGAAGAGCACCAGCACCAGCGCCACGCCGCCAAAGATGAGGACCACCTTCACGAAGCTCTGCTGTACCGGCTCGTAGAAATCGTCGTAGTCCACCACGGCGCTGACGATCCAGAAGCTGCTCCCCACGTCCAGATGACGGAAGGCGCTGATCTTATGCACCCGGGGCAGAGCCGGGTCGCTCCACCAGTAGGAGTAGTAGTCCAGCACGCCGGATTCCTCTTCCTTCTGAGCGCGCAGCAGCTCACTCAGACTGCTCATGTCCAGTTCCTTCCCCTGATAGATGCGCTGGCGGCCCTCCACGACCTTGATGCCCCACTGAACGGCTTCGGGGTGCATGACCACAAGGTTATCGTCATTCTTTATCATGATGTAGCCGTTCCTGCCGACATGGATCTCCGAGATGAGCTGCTGATACATGACCGTGGAGTCTACCACGAGGCAGACTGTCTCATCCCCGGCCTTCCTCTTCATCACAAGATAGTGCTCGCCGCCGCTGTGGTACTGCCAGTAGGAGATGTCCTCCGTCCGGGTGATGGGGACATCGCAGACGGCGCTGAGGCCGTAGCAGCTGTAGATGACCTCGCCGTTGCTGTTTTCCAGCCAGACGTCCCGGATGGTATCGCTCCGGGCCACCGTGGGGCGGAACGCTTTGCCGGCCTGTGCTTTTTCGGCGATGGAGTCCAGCCGGTCGGCGTATTCTTCCAGCAGGACGCGGATGCTGTCGGCGGTGCTCTGCACCACCAGCTCCATCTGCCTCGTCTGGCTGTCCATCATGGCGGTGCGGTAGTCCTTCCACACCATACCCACCACGGCAGCCAGCGCGGCTACCGTGACGACGCCGATGGCCAGCGGCACCCACAGGGTGCGCAGCGTCTGGAACCATGTCTTTTTCGGGGCGTTCTCCTTCATATCGAGTCCTCCTTTGGGGCGGTCTTGCTCTTCCTGTCTAAAGATGTTATAATTTTATTTATCACAATTGAAACAAATTTTCCGGTCAGAAAAATGCAGGGAGTTATCATGTCGTATCATGTTCTTATTGTAGACGATGATCCAGCGATTTGCAAACTTTTATCGAAGGTTATGATAAGCAATGAGATGGACCCTCTCGTCGTCAACAGCGGCGCGGCGGCGCTGGACCTCATCGCGCGGCAGAGCAGCACGCTGGATATGATCCTGATGGACATCACGCTGGGCGACATGGAGGGCTTCGATGTCATCCAGACCATCCGGCGCAACGGCGTCACCACGCCGGTCATCATCATCAGCGGCCGCAACGAGGACTACGATTTCATGTACGGCCTCTCTCTGGGCGCCGACGACTATGTCACCAAGCCCTTCCGCCCCCAGATTTTGGGCGCAAAGGTCAAGGCCCTCATCCGCCGCAGCAAGAGCTTCTCGCAGGAGAACAACCAGCAGATCAGCTGCGGCCCCTTCCTCTGCGACACCACCACCATGCGCTTTTATAAAAGCAATGTGGAGCTGAACCTCTCCGAGAAAGAGCGCAGCCTGCTGCTGCTCTTCGTGCGCCACCCGCAGCAGGTGTTCACCAAGGATATGATCTACGAGCAGATATGGGGCAATCTCATCGCTGTGGACGACAACGCCATCATGGTCTACATCAACCGCCTGCGCAGCAAGATCGAGGACAACGCCCGCACCCCCCAGCACATCATCACCATCCGCGGCGTCGGCTATCGTTTCGTGCCGTAAAGACGCGTTTTTCTTGCGTCTCTCCTGAAAATATGGTATTCTTGAATCGTTTTCCGTCAGGAGGTGCTGCACGATGTGCTATCTGGTTGCCAAAAATAAAAATGCCCACAGCTGCTACGCGCTCAAGACTGTTCATGGTGTCCACCTTGTGGATTTGAAGCGGCAGCTGAACCAGTTTGCAGTACCACATGGCATTCAGCTTGTGACCATCAGCCGTCCCAACGCTTACGGAGAGTATGCACCTTATCACATTCTGGACAGCGAAGAGGACTTTGTCCAGACTGTCCGAAAACTCTGCTCCATGTAAATCCGCATTTTTATTTTTGCCAAATCGATCCGATAAACAAAGAAGAGCAGCCAACTGCGCGCGGTGCAGTTGGCTGCTCTCTGGTTTTATGCCGGTATAAAACACAAAACCTTGAAAAAGGAGAATCGCATGAAGCTTGTGTGCATATTTAGCCGCAAAAGCGGGGGTGAGAAGAGCGAAGGAATCTCCGTGAATCCATTCCGAAGCGTGGTTGGCAAGCCACATTCCCGCTTTTACGCTATATCACTCAATCTTCGCGGAAAGAGAAAGGCTTGACTTCGCGGACAACGTCCATGACAGTGCCGTCGCGGGCCTCGATGATGCCCACGATGCGGTCGCCGAACTGGACCTTCTCCGGCTCGCCGACGATGGAGTAGGCGATGTCGCGCAGCTCCTCGATGGTCTTCAGAGGGACGCAGTCAGCGGCCTTCAGAGCCTCCAGCAGGTCGGGGCGGCGGGGGTTGACGGCCACGCCGTAGTCGGTGACGACGATGTCCACACTCTCGCCCGGGGTGGTGACGGTGGTCACGTCGGTGCAGATGGCCGGGATACGGCCCTGCAGCAGAGGAGCGATGACGATGGTGCACTTTGCACCCTGTGCGGTATCGGGATGGCCGCCCTGTGCGCCGGTGATGATGCCATCGGAGCCGACGACGACGTTACAGTTGAAGTGGGTATCAACCTCCAGAGAGGCCAGGATGACGTAATCCAGCTTGTTGACGAACGCACCCTTGTTCATCGGGCTTGCGTACTCGCCGGCAGAGATGGGGAAGTGGTTGGGGTTGGAAGCGACGTTGTTGACAGCGTCCAGGTCGAAGTCCTGCGTATCGACCAGCTTGCGGGCCAGACCGCGGTCCAGCAGCTCGCACATGGGCTTGGTCAGACCGCCGACACCCAGACCCATGTG
>ENA-UERQ01000651-UERQ01000651.1-human-gut-metagenome-genome-assembly--contig:-NODE-651-length-24253-cov-6.795748_pt1 | contig 24253 bp, 17 predicted proteins | sample MGYA00242986_ERZ507987 | MGnify/ENA primary metagenome ERZ507987 (study PRJEB26167, sample SAMN06115429) | human gut metagenome | host: Homo sapiens | place: China:Chongqing | collected 2015-04-15...
ATTGCTGCAGTAAGAGTAGTTTTACCATGGTCAACGTGACCGATAGTACCGATGTTAACATGCGGTTTAGTACGTTCAAATTTTGCTTTTGCCATTTTGAATTGTCCTCCCGGATAATTAAAATTTTACTTATTGTGTTAACCCTTAAGGGATTAGCCGTTTTTCTTTGCCTGAATTTCTTCAGCAATTTTCTTAGGCACTTCTTCGTAATGGTCTACTGTCATAGAGTAGTTACCACGGCCCTGAGTTTTGGAACGGAGGTCCGTTGCATAACCGAACATTTCGCTCAATGGAACGAATGCTTTGATATGCTGGCTGCCGTTACGAGCTTCCATGCCTTCCATACGACCACGACGAGAGTTCAAGTCGCCGATTACGTCGCCCATGTATTCTTCCGGTACATCAACTTCTACCGCCATGTATGGTTCGAGAAGTACTGGGTCAGCTTTACGTGCACCTTCTTTGAAGCCCATCGAGCCGGCGATTTTAAACGCCATTTCGGAGGAGTCAACATCATGGTAGGAACCGTCAAATACGATTACTTTGATGTCAACCATTGGATAGCCGGCGATAACACCGGATTCCATAGCTTCCTTAACACCGTTTTCAACCGGTCCGATGTATTCACGAGGAATTGCACCGCCGACGATTTTGTTTTCAAATTCGAAGCCTGCACCAGGTTCTTGTGGAATTAATTCCAACCAGCAGTCACCATATTGACCACGGCCACCGGACTGACGTACGAATTTACCTTGAGCTTTAACGGATTTGCGAATCGTTTCACGGTAAGCAACCTGAGGTTTACCAACATTACATTCAACCTTGAACTCACGGTTCATACGGTCAACGATAATGTCGAGGTGAAGTTCACCCATACCGGAAATGATTGTCTGACCGGTTTCTTCATCAGTACGAACTTTGAAGGTTGGATCTTCTTCAGCCAAGCGGGCTAAAGCGATACCCATTTTTTCCTGGTCAGCTTTAGTTTTTGGTTCAACTGCTACGGAGATAACAGGTTCTGGGAATTCCATGGATTCAAGAATTACCGGAGCCTTTTCATCACAGAGAGTATCACCGGTGGTTGTATCTTTCAAGCCTACAGCAGCTGCGATATCGCCGGAGTAAACGCGTTCGATTTCTTGACGGCTGTTAGCATGCATCTGAAGGATACGACCGATACGTTCTTTCTTACCTTTTGTGGAGTTGAACACGTAAGAACCGGATTCTAAGGAACCGGAGTATACGCGGAAGAACGCTAATTTACCAACATAAGGGTCAGCCATGATTTTGAAGGCCAATGCGGAGAATGGTTCTTCATCGGATGCAGGGCGAGTTTCTTCAGCACCTGTATCAGGGTTAACACCTTTAATAGCTGGAATATCAAGTGGAGATGGCATGTAGTCAATAACTGCATCCAATAACATCTGCACACCTTTGTTCTTATAAGAAGAACCGCAAAGTACAGGGAACAATTTGTTTTCACAAACTGCTTTACGAAGAGCCGCTTTTAATTCATCAATGCTGATTTCTTCGCCTTCCAAGTACTTCATCATGATTTCGTCGTCAGTTTCGGCAATAGCGTCTACCAACATTTCACGACGTTCTTGAGCTACTTGTACATAGTCTTCAGGAATATCAGTGATTTCGAATTCTTTACCATCATCGCTGATGTAGATTTCGGCTTTCATAGTCATCAAGTCGATGATGCCTTTGAAAGTATCTTCAGCGCCGATTGGTACTTGAAGAGCAACACTGTTTGCACCCAAGCGTTCTTTCATCATGTTTACAACATTGAAGTAGTCAGCGCCTACGGCATCCATCTTATTTACATAAGCGATACGTGGTACGCCATAGGTAGATGCTTGACGCCATACAGTTTCAGACTGTGGTTCAACGCCACCTTTAGCACTGAATACTGCAACGGAACCGTCAAGTACGCGCAACGAACGTTCTACTTCTACAGTAAAGTCAACGTGACCCGGGGTATCAATGATGTTGATGCGATGTTCTTTCCAGTGACAAGTAGTCGCAGCAGACGTGATTGTAATACCACGTTCCTGTTCCTGTGCCATCCAGTCCATCGTCGCAGCGCCTTCATGAACTTCACCGATCTTGTGAACTCGGCCTGTGTAGTAAAGAATACGTTCCGTTGTGGTTGTTTTACCGGCGTCGATGTGAGCCATGATACCGATATTACGAGTTTTCTCTAGCGAAAATTCTCTTGCCACGAATGTCAACTCCTCTTACTAATTACCAACGATAATGAGCAAATGCTTTATTAGCTTCTGCCATTTTATGAGTGTCATCTTTTTTCTTAATAGCTGCGCCAGTGTTATTGAACGCATCCATTAATTCACCGGCCAAACGTTCTTTCATGGTGCGTTCGCCGCGAAGACGAGCGTAGTTTACCATCCAACGAATACCTAACGTCTGACGACGATCGGCACGAACTTCAACCGGAACTTGGTAGTTGGCACCGCCGATACGACGAGCACGAACTTCCAATACAGGCATTACATTTTTTAAAGCCTGATCAAATACTTCCATTGGGTCCTGACCCATTTTGGAACGAATAATTTCAAATGCATCATATACGATAGTTTCGGCAATACCTTTTTTACCATCGTACATTACTTTGTTAATGAAGCGTGTAACCAATTTGCTGTTGTACACCGGATCCGGAAGTACATCACGCTTCAACACAGGGCCTTTTCTTGGCATGTTATTTCCTCCTCTACGATGTGTGATTTCAATTGTTTAGCTATAATTATTTCTTAGCTTTTTTAGCGCCATATTTGGAACGGCTCTGCATACGATTCTGTACGCCGGCTGTATCCAAAGCACCACGAACAATGTGATAACGCACACCTGGTAAGTCTCTAACACGACCACCTCTGATAAGTACTACACTGTGTTCCTGTAAATTGTGACCAATGCCTGGGATGTAAGCAGTTACTTCAATAGCGTTTGTCAAACGAACACGGGCAACTTTACGAAGCGCGGAGTTCGGTTTCTTTGGAGTAGCAGTATATACACGAGTACATACACCACGTTTCTGCGGGCTTTCTTTAAGTGCAGGAGCGTCGGATTTCTTTGTCAAAGTTTGACGGCCTTTGCGTACTAACTGGTTAATAGTTGGCATGTGGGCACCTCCTTTCCAAACAATTAGATTTATAATTGATCTATAGCAACAAATTGTCACCACAGATATTACCAAATTTAGCGCAGCACCCCAATGGCAGCTGCTTTTACTTTAATCTTGCCGGCCTTACCAAGTTCTTCCATGGAGTGTTCTTGATTTACCGGTACGGCGTTTTTCTCACAAAGTTCAAGTATGGGCAACACCACTCGATCGTCGCTGTTATTAGCAACAAACACCATCTGAACTTCGCCGCGCATAATCGCTTTCGACGTTTGTTTAGCTCCGATTGTCTTTTTCGCTGATGTTAATACTTCGATTTCCATACCATTACTCCTTGATTTTTCTTGTACTCAGGCACACTCTCCCCCGAGCACTATAACAGTTTAGCATTACTACCCCATGCCTGTCAACAACTTTTATAGCCTTTTTACCGCATTAAATCAACATTTTATATGTACACTTATCCGTGTGTTTCAGAAGGCTTTATTTTTGCATATTTCACATAATTTTATACAAAATTTACGTAATTTTTCTTCATTTTATACAATTCTATGCATCGATTGCTAAATCAGCATACATAGATTTCGAATTAAATATAAAAGAGTGCCATTATTTTTACATAATAACACTCTCTTACATAACTATATTTATGACATTGGCTCCGGTAAAGGTGAAAACCGTAAGGCCTCTTCTCTACCGATACGCCAGTTGTCAACTTTTTACTTATTCTTCAGCAGCAGCCGGAGCGTCAACCGTTACCACATCGTCGATTTGAGGTTCTTTCTTAGTAACCTTAATCTTACGATAACGGCTCATGCCGGTACCGGCCGGAATCAACTTACCGATAATAACGTTTTCTTTGAGGCCCAATAATGGGTCGATTTTGCCTTTAATAGCAGCATCGGTAAGAACACGCGTCGTTTCCTGGAAGGATGCAGCCGACAAGAAGCTATCGGTAGCCAACGCAGCTTTGGTAATACCGAGTAAAATACGTTTACCCGTAGCCGGTTGTTTGCCGTTCAAGATGAGACGACGGTTTTCTTCTTCAAAGGTGTTAACATCGATAGAATCGCCCGGTAACAAGTCGGCATCGCCCACTTCTTCTACCTTCACTTTATGAAGCATCTGGCGCACAATAACCTCAATGTGCTTATCGTTAATTTCTACACCTTGAGATTTATATACTTTCTGTACTTCATAAACGAGGTAACGCTGAGTAGCTTCGGTACCCATTACGCGCATGATGTCATGCGGATTAATGGAACCTTCTGTTAAACGGGCACCCAATTTAACTACATCACCGTCACGTACGATAATGCGAGCACCGTATGGAATGAGGTAATCATATTCCACACCGTCTTTGTCGGTAACAAAGATTGTGTTAGTGCCTTTTTTATTGTCACTAGGTACTACGCGAACAGTACCTTCCACTTCACTGATGATAGCATGACGTTTAGGGCGACGTGCTTCGAACAATTCTTCGACACGTGGCAAACCTTGCGTAATATCGTCACCGGCAACACCGCCTGTATGGAATGTACGCATTGTAAGCTGTGTACCCGGTTCACCGATGGACTGCGCTGCAATAATACCAACAGCTTCACCAACCTGTACCTGGTTGCCGGTACCGAGGTCACGGCCATAGCACTTCATACATACACCATAAGGGGAATGACAAGTTAATACGGAACGGATTTTAACCGTTTCATAGTGTTTAACTACTTCATCAGCCAATTCTTCCGTAATTTCGCCATTGAGCGGCACGATAACTTCGCCGGTTTCTTTGTTGATTAATTCTTCAGCCGCCGTACGACCTACGATACGATCTTTAAGCGGTTCAATAATACCGGAACCTTCAACGATGGCTTCCACTTCAATGCCGTGGATGTCATTGTTGCGTACCTGTACTTCTTTAACGTCACTGTCAAGAATAGCTTCAATGCCTTCTTCAGTAAGGGCACTGTGAGCCGGGAATACTTCATTGCCTTCGCTGTCAACTACGGCGTTAACAGTATCCTTACCAAGCATATTCTGAACCATGGTTTCACGCAATGTCTGGCGGATGCCTTCATCGGTTTCACCAAGGCTGATTTTTTGTACCAAGTTCGTATGGTTAATATCGCTGTCGCTACCCAAATGAGCACCGCGAAGATCGATATCGGTAATCTTATGATCGGCTAATGCTTCAAGGTCCGTAAGAGTCAAGATGGTTTCAGCTGCCAATACGAGTTCACCCGTTGCAGGATCTACAACATCTTTATCGAGTACGCGACCAATCAATTTATCTTTCAACAAGGAAAGAGCCTGACGAGTGGAGCTTGCCAAACGAGCGCGTTCACGTACTAAGTCGATACCTACTACGTCACAGTCTTCTTCGCGAACGATAACGTCTTGGGATACGTCAACGAGACGACGAGTCAAGTAACCGGAGTCAGCTGTACGAAGCGCCGTATCGGCCAAACCTTTACGAGCACCATGGCTGGATGTAAAGTAATCCAATACAGTAAGACCTTCCTTAAAGTTAGCCTTGATTGGCAAGTCGATGATTCGACCAGATGGGTCGGCCATCAAACCACGCATACCGGCCAACTGACGAATCTGCTGTTTGTTACCACGGGCACCGGAGATAGCCATCATGTAAACCGGGTTGAAACCTTCCTGGTCACGCATCATGGTATCCATCATGGCATCCGTTACATCTTCCGTAGCCTGAGTCCAAAGTTGGATAGTTTTACGATAACGTTCATCTTCGGACATGTAACCACGACGGTAGTTGCGGGATACTTTTTCTACATCTTCATCGGCTTTTTGTAAAATTTCAGCTTTTTCAGTCGGTACTTTAATATCGGCAATAGCGATAGTCATACCGGCACGACGAGCGTAAGAGTAACCCAAGGATTTTACGCGGTCAAGAAGTTCCGCAGTTTTTTCGTTACCGAATAACTGGAAGCACTGGTCAACCAATTTACCAACCATCTTCTTGTCCATTACGCGACCCAATGTATAATGTCCGTCTTCCTGCAATTCGTATTGACGAAGTTCAGGATAGAGGGCGTTGTTAAAGATCAAACGACCGGCCGTTGTTTCTACACGACCATAGCCTTCTTCACGAATGTATAAAATATCTTGCAAGCCGATTACGCCGGAATCATACGCCAACATAACTTCGTCGTAATTAGCGAAGTATTTAGCTTTTTCCTTCGTATGTTGACGTACTACAGTTAAGTAGTAAGTACCCAAAATCATATCCTGGGAAGGAACCGCTACCGGTTTACCATCCTTAGTGGACAAGATATTATGGGAAGACAACATGAGGGTACGCGCTTCGGACTGAGCTTCTACGGACAATGGCAAGTGACAAGCCATCTGGTCACCGTCGAAGTCGGCGTTAAACGCAGTACATACTAACGGATGCAATTTAATGGCACGACCTTCCCAAAGGATAGGTTCGAATGCCTGAATACCCAAACGGTGCAATGTCGGCGCACGGTTCAAGAGTACCGGATGTTCTTTTATTACTTCTTCCAAAGCTTCCCAAACGCCCGGGCCGATACGTTCAACCTGACGTTTAGCCGCTTTAATATTGCTTGCCTGTTGGCGTTCTACCAAACGTTTCATAACGAAAGGTTTGAACAATTCGAGAGCCATTTCTTTAGGCAAACCGCATTGATGCATTTTGAGTTCCGGACCAACTACGATTACGGAACGGCCGGAGTAGTCAACACGTTTACCCAAGAGGTTCTGACGGAAACGACCTTGTTTACCTTTAAGCATATCGGATAAAGATTTCAAAGGACGGTTGCCCGGACCTGTTACCGGACGGCCGCGACGGCCGTTGTCGATCAAGGCGTCAACAGCTTCTTGCAACATACGTTTTTCGTTGCGCACGATAATATCCGGCGCACCTAAATCGAGCAAGCGTTTCAAACGGTTGTTACGGTTAATTACACGACGATATAAATCGTTAAGGTCGGATGTAGCAAAACGACCGCCGTCGAGCTGAACCATAGGGCGTAATTCCGGCGGAATAACCGGTACTACATCCATAATCATCCATTCCGGTTTATTGCCGGACTGACGGAATGCTTCAACTACTTCCAAACGACGTACGGCACGAATTTTACGTTGGCCCGTAGCCGTTTCGAGTTCGCTGCGAAGTTCAACATTAAGGCTTTCCAAATCCAATTCGGCAAGTAATGCTTTAATGGCTTCAGCGCCCATGTCAACGCATACGAATTCCACTTCTTCTTGAGCGCCTAATTCGTAACGTTCTTCACGAGTCAAATCTTCGTATTCTTTTTCTTCTTCGGCAATTTCAGTGTTAGCTTTTAATGCTTCATTAGCAGCAATTTTGCGTTGTGCTTCGGCAATAATCGCCAAACGTTCGCGGCGTTGAGCCACGGTTTCAATTTCAACCTGCTTGCCGTTGATTTTGTAATCTTCTTCATTGAATTGCGCTTCATATTCACGGAATTCAGTTTCAGATAACAACTGACGTTTCATGAGCGGTGTGCTGCCCGGATCAACTACGATATAAGCAGCAAAGTAAAGTACGCGCTCTAAGGAACGTGGTGATACATCAAGGATAAGACCCATACGAGATGGGATACCCTTGAAATACCAAATGTGAGATACCGGTGTAGCCAATACAATATGACCCATGCGCTCACGACGCACTTTAGAACGAGTCACTTCTACACCACATTTATCGCAGACTACGCCTTTATGGCGAATGCGTTTATATTTACCGCAATGACATTCCCAGTCCTTGGTCGGTCCAAAAATACGCTCGCAGAACAAGCCGTCACGTTCCGGTTTAAGCGTACGATAGTTAATTGTTTCCGGCTTTTTAACTTCCCCATAGGACCAATCTAAAATTTGTTCCGGCGAAGCCAAGCCGATTCGCATAGAATCGAATTCATTAACGTCTAGCACAAGTATCGCTCCCTTCTTTCGGATACTCAAATATTAGTCTTCATCAGTTTCGGATTCGCCGTCATACGTAGCCATTGTGCTAAGTATGTCGTCATCTTCTCCGCTTGTTACCGGTTCTTCTTCGATAACATTCGCTTCTTCCGTATCGTCAGCTACTGCATCTGAGCCTTCCATTACTTCTTTGATTTCATCTTCATTCGTATCTACATCATCGTCGTCATCAAGTTCTTTGATTACAACTTCTTCTTGATCTTCGTTCAAAATCTTCACATCAAGACCGATACTCTGAAGTTCTTTAAGCAATACTTTGAAAGATTCCGGCACGCCCGGTTCAGGAATATTTTCACCTTTAACAATCTTTTCGTATGCTTTCACACGACCTACCACGTCATCAGACTTAACAGTGAGCAATTCCTGCAAGGTATACGCTGCACCATAGGCTTCCAACGCCCATACTTCCATTTCCCCGAAACGCTGACCGCCGAACTGAGCTTTACCGCCCAATGGCTGTTGCGTTACTAAGGAGTAAGGACCGGTTGAACGGGCATGAATCTTATCATCAACCAAATGGTGAAGTTTTAACATATATACATAACCAACGGTAACTTTGTTATCCATCGGTTCCCCTGTACGGCCGTCATACAATACGGTTTTACCGTCATCGTTTTTGCCGGCAATACGAAGAGTATCGAACACGTCACTTTCGTGCGCGCCATCAAATACCGGTGTAGCGATATGGATACCGGCTACATCAGGTTTTGGCATGCCGTAAGTTTCGTAGTCATAACCGTAAGATTCCAAATCTTTGCGGATTTCTTCGCGTTTTTCACGTGCCGATTCAATAGCATCGATGATATCAACAACTACGGAAATTTCTTTTAATTCAATCTGTAAAGATTCTTCCATTTCCGGAGCTTGTTCTTCATCGTCAAAATATTCAATTTCAGCATCGCTGTATTCTTTTTCGATAGCGCGCAATTCGTCATAACGTTCGCGGCCACCGAGTTCAGCTAATTGGTTCTGTGCTTCCGTATAAATTAAGCTCAACGCTTCTTCACGGCGTGCATCGATTTCACTGTCCACATCAAGATGGGCAACAGTTACGTTTTCCGCCACTTTAGCTTTTAAAGCGTCCATTTCGCCGTACAATTCTTTAATACGGTCGATATTATCCCAATAACGGCTGTCGGCTTTCGCTTGGTTCAATACATTTTGAATCTTCAGGTCCGTAGCTTTAATCTGCATGCCGAGACCCTGAACAGCCCAACCGAGGTGAGTTTCCAATACCTGACCGATGTTCATACGAGAAGGTACGCCCAATGGGTTCAATACGATTTGAACCGGTGTGCCGTCCGGCAAGAATGGCATGTCTTCCTGACGCATTACGCGGGAAACGACACCCTTGTTACCATGACGACCGGCCATTTTATCGCCTTCGTGGATTTTACGTTTTTGTGCAATATATACACGAACTAATTTGTTAACGCCCGGTTGTAATTCATCACCGTTTTCACGCGTGAAGACTTTAACGTCAACGATTTTACCGGATTCACCATGTGGCACACGAAGGGAAGTATCACGTACTTCACGTTCTTTGTCACCGAAGATGGCACGCAATAAGCGTTCTTCCGGCGTTAATTCAGTTTCACCTTTTGGTGTAACTTTACCAACTAAGATATCCCCCGGATGAACTTCCGCACCGATGCAGATGATACCTTCTTCGTCCAAGTTGCGAAGATTGTCATCTCCCGTATTCGGTAATTCACGGGTAATTTCTTCGGCACCTAATTTGGTGTCACGCGCATCACATTCGTATTCTTCAATGTGAATAGATGTATAAATATCTTCTTTGCAAAGTTCTTCACTAAGCAAGATAGCATCTTCGTAGTTGTAACCTTCCCAAGGCATGAACGCCACGAGCACGTTAAAACCAAGTGCCAATTCACCGCCATCGGTAGCCGGGCCGTCAGCCAATACTTGGCCTTTAACAACGCGGTCGCCGCGGAATACGATTGGTTTCTGGTTGAAACATGTGGATTGGTTGGAACGAAGGAATTTATTCAATTTGTAAACGTCAACACGACCGTTGTCGCGCTGTACATGGATTTCATTACCCCAACAACGAGTAACGATACCTTCTTCTTTAGCAAGTACGCAAACGCCGGAGTCAGTAGCGGCTTTGTATTCCATACCGGTACCTACAAGCGGAGCCTGAGCGCGGAGCAAAGGCACGGCCTGACGCTGCATGTTCGCACCCATCAAGGCACGGTTAGCATCGTCGTTTTCGAGGAATGGAATCATAGCGGTACCGATGGAAACAACTTCCTTCGGACTAACGTCCATGTAGTCAACTTTTTCAGGAGCTACTTCAAGGACTTCAGAGCCGCGACGACAAGCGATATGAGTATCTACGAAGTTACCTTCATCATCGAGAATGGAGTTAGCCTGTGCAATGGTCATGCCTTCTTCTTCGTCGGCAGTCATGTACACAACCTGATCCGTAACTTGTACTTTAATGATTTTGTTAGCGTCATCGCCGGTACCGTAGATTTTTTCTACACGACGATATGGCGCTTCAATAAAGCCGAATTCATTAACTTTCGCATAGTTGGAAAGGGAAGAAATCAAGCCGATGTTCGGACCTTCAGGCGTTTCGATCGGACACATACGACCATAGTGGGAGTGATGCACGTCACGAACTTCGAAGCCCGCACGTTCACGCGACAAACCGCCAGGTCCCAATGCAGACAAACGACGTTTGTGAGTCAATTCGCCAAGGGGGTTAGTCTGGTCCATGAACTGGGACAACTGAGAGGAACCGAAGAATTCTTTAATAGCCGCAACTACCGGACGAATGTTGATGAGCGCCTGTGGCGTAATCATAGCATTGTCTTGAATTGTCATACGTTCACGCACAACACGTTCCATACGAGTCAAACCGATGCGGAATTGGTTCTGTAACAATTCGCCTACACAACGTAAACGACGGTTACCCAAGTGGTCGATATCGTCCACATGGCCAACGCCATCCATCAAGTTCAACAAGTAGCTGATGTTGGCGATCATATCTTCGCGAGTTACCGTACGATGTTCAAACGGCAAGTTGCTGTTATTGCAGATAACTTTGAAGGAATGACCTTCAGAGCTCTTCACATAGAATTCCGCAAAACCTTCACCGCTGAAAACGCCGCTATTAGCAACGATATCGAGCTGTTCTTCGTTCATTACTGTATCAGCATCAACGATAATTTCGCCGGTTTCCATGTTTACGATTGGCTGAGCCAAAGTCTGACCCAACATACGTTGACGCCAGCCTAATTTTTTATTCAATTTATAACGACCTACGCGCGCTAAATCGTAACGACGAGGATCGAAGAATAAATTGTCGAATAAATTACGAGCACTTTCTACCGTAGGCGGTTCACCCGGACGTAATTTTTTGTAAATTTCAACCAACGCTTCTTCAGAAGATTCGGTTGTATCTTTTTCAAGTGTGCGGAGTAAGCGTTCGTCATATACGCGATTGCCTTCTTCGTCAGTTCCACCATTCCAGAACAATTCCAAAATGGATTCATCCGTGCTCCACCCAAGGGCACGCACTAAAATTGTAGCCGGTAATTTGCGGTTACGGTCGATACGTACGGATACGATTTCATTAGCATCCGTTTCGAGCTCGATCCAAGCACCACGGTTAGGAATTACTGTGGAACCGTACAAGCGGTTACCCATAGTATCAATTTCACGAGTATAATATACACCCGGGGAACGAACGAGCTGCGATACGATAACACGTTCCGCCCCGTTGATGATGAATGTACCGGTTTCGGTCATCAACGGGAAGTCGCCCATGAAAACTTCCTGTTCTTTAATATCCTGGTTTTCAGGATCATTATTAATCAAACGAACGTTAACGCGCAATGGCGCTGCATAGGTAGCATCACGGTTTTTACATTCGTTAATATCGTATTTTGGCTCCCCAAGGCTAAATCCTTCAAAAGAAAGCACTAAATTACCTGAATTGTCTTTAATCGGAGAAATATCGTCAAAAATATTTTGTAAACCGCTCTCCAAAAACCACTCATAAGACTTGCGTTGCACGTCCAATAAATGTGGCATTTCTAGAACTTCGTTAATTTTAGCATACGTATAACGCGTTCTTTTACCTACCTTCTCAGGTTTGAACATACCAGCTTTCACCCCTCATTTCAATTGGCTTACCTTCTATTCTATAACGGTATGACATCAGACAAAAATCCAGGTCTCAGTTTTCCTGTTAACGCAATGACAAAATAAGCAAGGCTCTCATTTTTTTATTTTGAACCTTGCTTCGCCTTCGGTTAACACAACCTTGGAAGATTTACCCTTTATCAGTAACGATGTTATAGTCATATTATTGAGTACTCCTTAATTTATACGACGCATTCGTACGCCTATAAAATAATATTATACATTAATCAATATATATCTGAGTACATTTGCAATTTAGTATTATATCATTATAAAATTGCTTTGTCAAAAATATTTTGCAAAAAATATTTCCCGAATAATGGCTGAAAAATTTTTTTGAAAAATTTACTTTGCGTTACAACTAAACTCTGCTATACTGAAATCAATATATAACCATGACATGAAGGGGGAGCACCACCAAAAGGGTGCTCTCCCTTCATGTCTTTTTTTATAAGGAGGCATCCATGATCGTCAACGGCAAAGAACAAACGCTCACGGAATCTGTGACAGTTTCCGCCTTTCTCGAAACTGCGGGCTACAATTCCAAACGCGTTGTGGTGGAGCGAAACCGCATCATCATTCCGCAAAGCGAATTTGAATCAACTTGGTTACTGGACAGCGACACGCTGGAAATTGTTCACTTCGTAGGAGGCGGCTGATGAATATTACAGTAAACGGCCAAGCCCGGTCGGTAGCTCCCGGCTCGGTTACGGCGGATATCATTACCAACGGCAGCAATGACCTTTGGTTACTGAACGGCTTTGCCGTTGATGGTGCAACGCCCCTCAAAGAGGGCGATGCTTTATTACGCGTGTCACGCACTGAAACACCTGACGAAGCAACGTACGACGCCGTATGGAACGCACGGTACGGCACCAAAATTTATAAGCGTCTCAAACAAAGTCATATTCCGGTCTGCGGTGCCGGCGGTCTCGGCTCACACATCGCCATTAGTCTCGCGCGGCTTGGCATCGGCGAACTCACCATCATCGACAAAGATGTGGTAGACATTACGAACCTTGGTCGCCAAGCTTATGAAATGACGGATTTGGGCAAACCGAAAGTTGTAGCCTTAAAAGATATTCTTCACCGCATCAATCCATTCATTAAGGTCAACGCTATTCACGACACGATTCACAGTAACAATTACGACAACTATTTAAAAGGCTTCCCCTACATTATCGAAGCCTTCGATTCGGCTGAAAACAAAGCGGAATTAACAAGCTATGTACTAACGCACTATCCCGCAACAACGTTAATCGGGGCCAGCGGCGTCAGCGGTTACGACCATCCGAATACGGTACAAACCAAAGAATTATTCAGTCGCTATTACCAAACGGGTGACGGCCACAGCGAAAGCACCCTCGGACTTTTGGCTCCGCGGGTCATGCTCTGTGCCGCTCACGAAGCAACCATGCTCTTACATTTATTACTGACTCAAAAGGAGTGACACTATGTCAACAACAGCCTCACAACAGGCCACCATCGAAGCAAGCTCTAAATTTACACCGGAAGGCGATACTTTCACGCTGGGCGGCAAAACATTTTCTTCTCGCCTTATCTTAGGTTCCGGCAAGTTTTCACTGCCCCTTATAAAAGCCGTTGCCGAAGAAGGCAAGGCTCAAATCATCACCTTGGCCCTTCGCCGTGCTACCCCGGACGGGCAGGAAAATATTTTAGACTTCATGCCTAAAGATGTTACCTTATTACCGAATACATCCGGTGCCCGCACCGCCGAAGAAGCGGTGCGCATCGCCGAACTGTCCCGTGCCATGGGGTGCGGCGATTTTGTCAAAGTGGAAATCATCAGCGATGCCCGTTGGCTCCTACCGGACAACAACGAAACCATTCGTGCTACCAAAATGTTAGCTGATAAAGGCTTTGTCGTACTTCCTTATATGTATCCCGACTACTATGCCACCAAGGCTCTCGAAGATGCCGGTGCGGCTGCCATCATGCCGTTAGCCGCACCAATCGGCAGTAACCGCGGTCTTTGCACCAAAGCCTTCATCGACATCGTACTAAAAAGTACGGACTTACCGGTCATCGTTGACGCCGGCATCGGCAAACCGTCGGAAGCCTGTGAAGCCATGGAAATGGGTGTCACCGCCATCATGTGCAATACGGCGATAGCCACCGCCGGCAATGTGGCACAAATGTGCAAAGCTTTCCGCCTGGCCATCGAAGCCGGTCGTCTGGCGTACCTCGGTAAAACCGGGCGCGTCATTACAGACCAAGCGGAGGCATCCAGTCCGCTCACCGGATTCTTAAACGATTAAGCGCATACACATGGAACGATTAAGCGCATACACATGGAACGATTAAGCGCATACACATGAACCGATTAAGCGCATGCACATGAAATGATTACGTGCGCATCTTCAGAACCAAGTTCTTCCCACATTGATTACCGGATGACGTTCCTAATGCGCAAATAAACTGAAGCTAAATAATTTAGGAGATTATAATGAATATATTACCTAATCCTCGTCATATGATGCCGCCCAAGCTCAACGGCCACATCAAAACGGCCACACCCGACGACGAAGCTGTATTAAAAAATGACATCATGACCTACACTTCGTCCATGGACCAATTGGATATGACGCGGCTCAACTATGTACTGAATACTAAAAACAGCTTTTCTGATAAAAACTTTACCGCCCACCATGTAGAGCAAGCCCTAGCCAAAGACACGTTGGAACCGGAAGATTTTATGGCCCTCCTCAGTACGGCTGCCGCTCCCTATTTGGAGGCGATGGCGCAAAAAGCCAAAACCTTAACCAGAGCTCGCTTTGGCAATAACGTGCAACTATTCACACCCTTATATATCGCCAACTACTGCCATAACGGTTGTCGTTACTGTGGTTTTAACAGCAAACAAACGATTAAACGGGCCCAACTTTCTATGGATGATGTCAAACGCGAGTTGGAAAGTATTGCCCAAACAGGCTTACAAGAAATTTTATTTTTAACCGGGGAATCGGAATCACGCTCTTCCATCGAATATATCGCATCCGCCCTCGAACTGGCCAAACCGTATTTTGCCAACATCGGCATAGAAATCTATCCCGCCAATCAAGCAGACTACGAAATTCTCCATCAAGCGGGGGCGGATTTTATTACCGTCTTCCAAGAGTCATACGATCTCAAAGCGTATGAATACTACCACCCTTACGGCAACAAACGCTCCTTCCCGTATCGGTTTTATGCCCAGGAACGGGCTTTGAACAGCGGTTTTAGAGGGGCCGGCTTTGCCGCTCTATTAGGTCTTAGCAATTTCCGCTACGATGCCTTAGCCACCGGGCTTCACGTCTGGAGTACACAGCAAGCCTTCCCGGCCGCGGAGCTCAGTTTTTCCGTACCACGCTTGCGTCCGGTTAACGGTGAGCTCGGACACTTCAACCATTTAGTGAGCGACCGCGACTTCTTGCAAATCATGTGTGCCTATCGTTTATTTGTACCGCAAGCACAAATTACCGTATCCAGCCGCGAAAGTCGCGAGTTCCGCAATGCGGTCATGAATATTTGTGCCACTAAAGTATCGGCCGGCGTCCAAGTGGATGTAGGCGGTCACAGTGCAAGCAACAAACATCGAAGCAGCGACCAATTTGACATTAGTGATACCCGAAGTGTTCCCGAAATGCATGATGATATTCAAAAACTGGGCTTGCAGGTAGTGTACCATGACCACATCAGAGTCTGATACAAATAAAGCTTCTATGAATACCAAAATAGCGGCCAAAAAACAGGTAAGCCCTCTAGCGCCTATGAAGCTGACCTATGTCACCCACTTGCCGGCACTCTGTGAGTTTTTGAAAAAAAGCAATGCCACTGATTCGGCAACGGACTATTTAAAAACACTCATCTGTGCCAAGCCGGACAATGTACTACTGCGCGCCAAAGAACTGTCAGTACAAGACTACGAAAAGCTACTGATCGAACTCTTGCCGGTAGCAAACAAGGAAGACGTACAACTTATAGTGAGCCATCATATCGACTTGGCCGTTAAGTATGACTTGCCGGTGCAACTGTCCGTAGCGGAATGCATTGAGGCGGCGCAAACCGTAACAGGCGGTGTTTTAAGTCAAAAAACACTTCGCCCCACCCCATTGCCATTCGGTGTGTCCGTTCACTCGTTACCCGAAGCCAAGGCGGCCATCACTCACGGAGCCGATTGGCTGGTCTTAGGTCATCTCTTTCCGTCCCGTTGTAAGCCGGGCCTTACGCCTCGTAATTCGGAAGAATGCCGTCACATCCTTAAACTCTCGGCTACTCACCGGATTCCGATTCACGGCATCGGCGGTATTAACTTCAGTACCTACCCACAACTTTCCAACGATTATGCAGGCATCTGTGTCATGACGGAAACGATGGAACAAACCGATGTTGAGAGCTACACAAAGAAATGGCGTGAAATCATGGCCGACAAATAAAAACCACCCTAATCTTTAGCAGAGAAAAGATTAGGGTGGTTTTTTGTCATTGACTATATCGTTTTTGAGTATCAGATATTAATTATTGAGTATTTGGTATTGGCAATTAGGCGTTAATATCTAATACTCATTGTCAATTTAATATCTATTAGTTGCCTTTAACTTTTAAGATGTCGGCACCGGCAATACCCGGTTTCGTCATTTCAGCCGGCGATAAGATATGATTCATTTCGGCTTCGGTCAACAATCCTTTTTCCAAAATGATTTCCTTAATAGCACGGCCCGTTGTATACGCTTCTTTAGCCAACGCAGAGGCGTTTTCATAACCAACATGCGGTAACAAAGCAGTTACGATACCAACACTGCGGTTCAACCAGTAAGCACAACGTTCGCGGTCAACTTCGAGGTCGATTAACAATTTATCAACGAAAGTATTTACGCCGTTCTTCAAGTAGCACATAGCGTTAAACAAGTTGTACGCAATCACCGGTTCCATAACGTTCAATTCGAACTGACCGTTTTCAACGCCCAAGGTTACAGCTAAGTCATTAGCCACTACCTGGTAGCAAACCTGGTTTAATACTTCCGCAATTACAGGGTTAACTTTGCCCGGCATAATGGAAGAACCCGGTTGGCGAGGCGGTAATTTCAATTCGCCGATACCGCAACGAGGGCCGGATGCCATCAAGCGGAAATCGTTCGCCATTTTAATCAAAACGAGCGCCGTTACTTTCATGCCGCTGGAGATATCGGCAAAAATATCGGTGTTGTTAGTAGCATCAATCAAGTTGTCGGCGGTAACGAATTTTTCACCAACCACTACAGACAACTCATGTGCCACATCTTCGATGTAAGAAGGTTCTGCATTAAGGCCCGTACCTACAGCGGTTGCCCCCATGTTTACTACATGAGCTCCTTCGATGGAGGATTGGATACGTTTAATGCCGCGGCGAATACCGGACGCATAGGAACCCATTTCCTGACCAAGGGTAATCGGCACAGCGTCTTGTAAATGAGTACGACCCATTTTCAATACTTCTTTGTATTCTTCCGCTTTCTTTTCCAACTCGTCAACTAAACGCTGCAACGCTTCAATTAAAGGCTTGCTTTTTAAAATGGCACACACTTTAATGGCCGTTGGGAACGTATCATTGGTGGACTGAGCCATATTGCAGTGGTTATTTGGGGAAATAATGTCATAACTCCCTTTAGCATGACCTAAGATTTCAAGGCCACGGTTCGCCAACACTTCGTTCATGTTCATGTTGAAAGACGTACCGGCACCACCTTGAATCGGATCGATTGGGAATTGTTCTACCCATTTACCGGCAATGATTTCATCGGCAGCCTGGACGATGGCATTACCGATAGTCGGATCCATACGACCGGTTTTCATGTTAGCCAAGGCGCTGGCTTTTTTAACCATGGCCATGGATTTAATGAAATCACGGTCAAGATGTTTGCCCGTAATAGTGAAATTTTCCATAGCGCGCAATGTTTGCACACCGTAATACAATTCGTCGGCAACTTCCATTTCGCCTAAAAAATCATGTTCCTTACGCATACGTTTTACCTCATTCCTTCTATTACCTACTATTGTGCCGATTATCACAAATCGGTTGAAATCTTATGTTATGTTGACTGTTTTATAATGTATTGTTTTTCGTTCTTATATACAGCTAATAAATCATCATTATTCAAGCTGCATATAGGAAATGTCCGGTATGGGCTAAGTTCGCTCCATCCAATATCTACCGGACACGTTCATTATAACATGTATACAATGTGCAACAAAGGCTATAAGGGCTATAAAGCTATATCAAATAAGGATATAGCGAGCATAGGCCATGTCTTTTTCTATAGAACAGTTAACAAACATGCAAACTATCAAGGTATAACAACAATGAGTTTGACGCATAGCACTGACGAGTTTTGACGTTTTTTAGTACGGTAATATACATTTAGTTAAGACTATAGAATATAAAGGCTCGTCAGTCTCTTCCGTACAAGCAAAAAGAGCCGTAGCGAAATACAAATACTCTGTTTTCGCTACAGCTCATTTACGGTTGTGTTTCGATGACCATATCAGATGGCCAATACACTAGTCTTCTACAGACACCAATTCAATTTTGAAGTTCAATTCTTTGCCGGCCATTTCATGATTAGCGTCGAAAGTAATCATTTTTTCAGTTTTATCAATTACTTTAGCCGGTACCGGTTGACCTGCCGTATTGGTTAACTGAACACGGTTGCCTACTTCGAGTTTTTCAGAACCCGGTAATTCAGCAATTTCAATTGTTAAAATATACGCAGGATTGGCTTCACCATAAGCATCGGCAGGCATCAAATGAATGTCTTTTACTTCACCCACAGCCATGTCTTTAACGGCTTCGTCAAAACCTTTAATCATCATGCCGGCGCCGCAAATGAATTCTAACGGTTCGCCACGATCATAAGAAGAATCAAACTTCGTACCGTCGTTAAAAGTGCCGGTGTAATGTACTTGTACTTTTTTGTTTTCGTTGCTCATAATGTACTCCATTCTGTTTAGAGAATTTCTGAAAAATGTTTGAATCTCATTTATTGTACATTATTTAACTTCCAACTGCAACATCATGCCGTTTTCTTCATGTTCCAAGATATGGCAGTGAACCATGAAGATACCCGGTTTAGTGAAGTGGAGTCTGATACGTACGTGTTCGCCCGGATCTACCTGAATGGTATCTTTAAGACCTTTTTCAGCAGCATCTACAGGTTGACCGTTACGGGACAAGACTTCGAACTGAACACCGTGAACGTGGAACGGATGCATCATGCCCATCATGCCCGGATACGAATTGGATACGTCCCAGATTTCAGTGGAACCTAATTTGCTGGTGAAATCAATACGGCCCATGTCGAATTTTTTACCGTTAATCATTACGTTTTGAGCCATGCCGGACATAACGATAGATTTATCGGCCGGTTTCGTCAAATCATCGGACGCATTCATATTATTATAGTTCCAAGCAGCCATATCCGTATTTACTTTAGCTTCTGCCGCTAAGGTATCGGCACCACGTTTAAAGTTCAATACATTGGCTGTACCGTTAGTCCCGTTTGTAGTTACCAAGCTTGGCAAGGCGTCTTTATATTTTGAAAAATCAACTAATACTTCGACACGTTCGCCCGGTGCAATCGTAATGGATTGTTTAGGTACCGGCCAAGGCAAGATGCCACCGTCACCGGCTACTTGCATCATAGGACTCATATCGGACAACTGCAGAGTATAGGTACGAGCATTGGAGCCGTTCAATAAACGAAGACGAACCATATTGGTTTTCACATCGAAATACGGATTAATCGTACCGTTCACTACGAGGGTATCACCATATACGCCGTCGGCATTGTAGTCTTTCTGATAATCCCATTGATTATCGGCTGTGAAGTTACGGTCCTGAATGGCTACCGGAATATCGTCAACGCCATACGTGTGTGGCAAGTTCAAAGCTCCTTCTTTATCGTCATCTACGTAGATGAAACCAGCTAAGCCTTTATACACCTGACTGGCCGTTAAGCCCATGGCATGCGGATGATACCAAGCTGTATTGGCTGACTGATCAACAGTAAACTCAACTTCGCCGGTACCGCCATTAGCGGCAATCGGATAGTGAGGACCGCCGTCAACGTCGGAACGAACTACCATGCCATGCCAATGATACGTTGTTTTTTCAGGCAACTCATTTTTTAACTTAATGGCTACTTTTTCACCTTGTTTCATGTATAAAGTAGAACCGAGTACGCTGCCGTTATAGCCATAGGTATTTGTGAGGGCACCGTCTTTAATGGCTGTTTTCCCTTCTTGAGCCACCACTTCTAAATGGCGCACCCCATTTTCATCAACTGTACCTTTTTGCATAGGGGGTATAGCCAACGGTTTTTCAGCCTGCTGTACTTGCTTCAAAGCGGGCACATCATCAACGCCGTGCATATGGCCCATCATGCCGCTCATACCGTTCATCATGTTAGTGCCGGTCATGCCCATCATACCACCGTTCATTATGGTCATACCGGACATCATGGAGTGCATGGAGTTGCTGTCCATGGAGTTTTGGCCATTCATCATGGAATGCATCGAGCTGTTATTCGTTGAACTCTGATTGTTCATCATGTTATTAACCATGCCGCCCATCATAGAACTCATATTAGCTGTCATATTTTGGCTGTTTGTAGCGGTTGCGCTATCGTAGCAACAATCACCGGTCGTCACTGTATCATGAGCAGATACAATGGCTGTCCCGCCTGTTATCGCTACTGCCACCAATAAAGCTTTCATATAATTTGAATACTTCTTCATTTCACCGTCTCCAATACTTACATTTTTACTACAACTATCTTAATATTTCACCTGAAAAACAGGATATATGTATGCCTATACCGATACTAACATATACATGATTTTTAAAATAGTATATACCCCATACCGGTATATTAGGTTTTTCACCATGTAATCATACCATGATTGTAGGAAAGACTCAACAAGGGGGTATATCTGTATACATCTGTCTTTTGAGGTTAGGCTATTTTATATTTTTATGCAAAAGACCTCCTAATATTAGCTCTTATATCTAATATTAGAAGGTCGATTTATTATTTTAATATTGAAGGGTTTTTAATGAAAGTGTTTAAAAATGCTCGCCGAGCTGTCCACTATTTAGCCTGATATTCACTATTAACTTTATTCCAAAACGCCGTATGATGCGCTTCATTAAATTCATTTTCACTCATATAGGAATTTGGTAAAGTAAATGTCATATAGTTTTGTTTTTTAGGATCATAGATTGACCACTCAGACTGTTTATTAATTTCACCGGCACGCGCCCAAACTTGAACCATTTGATTGGCTAACTTTTGCTGTTCCGGATTTAAAGCTGTAGATTGAATGGAACTGCCGTTAAATCCCGGGAAGATGTACGGTAATTCATAAGTATGCGATGCTTTTTGCGGGAAACTCGTTACCAAATAAGACGGCGCCGTTTCATCTGCAAACACATAAGCATACACCGGAATTTGGTCATAAAGCACATCATTGATGCGTTGCATCGAAGAGGCCATCCAGGCATCGGTAATCAAAGGGGCAAAAGCTTCACCGTAAGAATTATACTGTTCCGGTGGATACTCTGCCATAATAGCTTCTTTGAGACCAGGTCTGTCGCCCAATAAGCCTACTAGCCAATCCAGATTCGCCATATACCCTTCACGGTCCATTGGTTTACCGGTCAAAGTCTCCGGTAAGCCGGCAAAGAAATTACCTTCGTTCTTAGTGATACCATTAATAAGGGTTGCTTTATTAAAATGGCCGTTTTTAAATGCTTCCATCGAACGTTCCGGTATGTACTCACCATCCACCATGAATGTCATCAACATATACGGCGTCTGGGTGCGAAGAATTTGTTCCGTCGATAAGCTTCTAAGCTGTTCGGCCGTAGCCTCTTTTAAACCATTGGCTTCGGCAAAGGCAATCCCTTTCGCCTCAGCTTCCGCTATACTGTTCTGCGTAAAGGCAGCCGTCATAGTTGATGTATTACCACTCATGGAAATAACCTGCTGGAATTTACCGGCTGAGTGCGGATTTACCATGGCTGTTAAAACACTTTCACCACCGGAAGACTCGCCGGCAAGTGTAACGTTTTGTGGATCCCCACCAAATTGACTGATATTTTCTTGTACCCAGGTGAGTGCCATATCCTGATCCATAAGGCCGTAATTGCCGATAGTATGGCCTTCGGCATCAATGGCCGGGTGGGCAAACAATCCAAAAATACCTAAACGATAATTTATCGTTACTACTATGGCGCCCTCTTTTGCTAGGGCCGTCGGATTATAATCCTGCGAAGCGCCAACTTTTAAGCCGCCCCCGTGAATCCAGACAAACACCGGAAGTTTCTCATTATTGGCTTCTGCCTTAAGGCGGGCCGCTTCGTCAACAAACACATTAAGATATAAAGCATCTTCGCTGCCACCGGCGGTGGCAAATACGCCTAAATCACTATTCTGTGCAAACTGACTTTTATACTCGGTTGCATCATAAACGCCCTCCCAAGCTTTAGGTGGTTGCGGCGGACGCCAACGAAGTTCGCCTACCGGTGGCTGAGCATAGGGAATACCTTTATAGCTCTCGATGCCATTTTCGATTGTACCTCGCAAAAGACCTGTGTTAATACGCACTATCTGAGCCGTTTGTTGCACCACCGTTGTCGCTAAATCGGTTACCGCTACCGACTGCGCCCCGTTAGGCACCCCGTTAGTAACAACGACATCGGCAGCCGTGCTGAAACTAAATTGACCTGCTAATAAAACGGCTAAACCTATTTTACTTAAATTTCGCCATGCTTTCTTTCTAAATAAATTCATTGTATCACTCCTCTCTGCCTATAGTGTACCCGATTCTTATTTGACAGAGAAGTTTCCATTATCTACAATAGATGTAACTAAAAGTTTCTACTTTGAAACAATTATTAGCCTTATACCTGATAGCAGATTCACTCGCTGACTGACTGCAAGCCCTATTCCCCCTCGATTATCTGTCATCTCATTTCAACCTAAGGAGCAACCATGTACAACAAAGACTTAGATATTTTTAAAGCAGTCGTTGAAACAGGAAGTTTCTCTAAAGCAGCTCAAAAATGCTTCATAACCCATACGGCCGTCATTAAAAAGATGAGCAATCTGGAAAATCACTTTGGGTTCCCCCTGTTTCATCGTTCCTCTCGGGGCGTTACCGTGACTACAGAAGGACAAATTCTATATCACCACACACTGGAAATAATGGATTATTCTAAAAAAGCTATTGCCGAAATTGAATCCCTACGGCAAAAAAAAAGCGGATGTAATCCGCTTAGGCTGTTCTCTTATGTATCCGATTGATCCCTTCATTATACTATGGAATCGTAACCTTCAGAAAGATCCCACCATGCAGTTCAGAATAATCCCTTTCAGTGAAGATGATGCTTATCATAAGCTTTTAAACAATAAATTCGACTGCATCATAGGCCCTTATAACCACTTCCGTTCGACGGACAATATTGCCATCCGCCACCTGGGGGCCTATCATTTCTGCTTGGCCGTACCGGTACAACATCCTCTACATGATCGTCCGCAATTATCTTTTAAAGAATTAGAAGGTCACCGCTTACGCATGCTGATGACCGGCATCAGCCCTCTAAACGATAATATTCGTAACCATCTGATAACTCGTTTTCCCCAAATTCACATTGTAGATATTCAGGGCCACTATAACATGGATACCTTCAATGCCTGTGCCGAGAGTGGTGATATCTTGCTATCCTTGGACTGTTGGAAACAGGTTCATCCGGCCCTTATTTCAATCCCGCTGGAAGAAACGTACGAAATGCCCTATGGCCTTGTTTATTCCAAAGAAAGCCCTCCAAATATTAGGGTTATAGGACATTTTGAGTTGGTAATTTAATCCCATAGATAGTTAGGATATGGATCTGAGAAATGAAAATCACTC
>ENA-UERQ01000682-UERQ01000682.1-human-gut-metagenome-genome-assembly--contig:-NODE-682-length-23285-cov-13.967210_pt1 | contig 23285 bp, 20 predicted proteins | sample MGYA00242986_ERZ507987 | MGnify/ENA primary metagenome ERZ507987 (study PRJEB26167, sample SAMN06115429) | human gut metagenome | host: Homo sapiens | place: China:Chongqing | collected 2015-04-15...
ATCTTATCCAGCGCCTGTGCAATATCGGCGATGAGGTCTTCGCTGCTCTCGAGGCCGCAGCTCATCCGCACCAGCTCAGCAGGCACACCGGCAGCGGCCAGCTGCTCGTCGTTCATCTGGCGATGGGTGCTGGAAGCCGGGTTCAGGCAGCAGGTGCGAGCATCGGCAACGTGGGTCTCAATGGCGGCAAGCTTCAGCTCTTTCATAAAGGTGCTGGCGGCTTCGCGGCCGCCGGCCAGGCCGAAGGAGACAACGCCGCAGCTGCCGTTCGGCAGATACTTCTCCGCCAGCGCATGGTAGGGGCTGGACTCGAGGCCGCAGTAGTTGACGTAAGCCACTTTCGGGTGAGCCTCAAGGAACTTTGCGACGGCCATGCCGTTGGCGCAGTGGCGCTGCATCCGGACGTGGAGGCTCTCAAGACCGAGGTTCAGCATATAGGCGTTCATGGGGGACTGCATCGAGCCGAAGTCGCGCATGAGCTGTGCGGTGGCCTTGGTGATGAAAGCCCCCTCTTTGCCGAAGCGCTCCGCGTAGGTGATGCCATGATAGCTCTCATCGGGAGTACACAGGCCGGGGAACTTCTCGGCGTGGGCCATCCAGTCGAACTTGCCGCCGTCCACGATAGCACCGCCCAGCACAGCGCCATGGCCGTCCATGTACTTGGTGGTGGAGTGGGTCACGATGTCGGCCCCCCACTCGAAGGGGCGGCAGTTGACCGGCGTGGGGAACGTGTTGTCCACGATGAGCGGTACGCCGTGGGCGTGTGCGGCCCTGGCGAACTTTTCAATGTCCAGCACGGTGAGGGCAGGGTTGGCAATGGTCTCGCCAAACACGACCTTGGTGTTGGGCTGGAAGGCGGCATCCAGCTCTTCCTCGCTGCACAGCGGATCCACGAAGGTGGCGGTAATGCCCATCTTCTTCATGGTGACGGAGATGAGGTTGAAGGTGCCGCCGTAGATGGTGCTGGACGCCACGATGTGGTCGCCTGCCTCGCAGAGATTGAACAGCGCAAAGAAGTTGGCGGCCTGACCGCTGGACGTCAGCATGGCGGCGGTGCCGCCTTCCAGCTCGCAGATCTTTTTCGCCACCATGTCGCAGGTGGGGTTCTGCAGGCGGGAGTAGAAGTAGCCGTCGGCCTCGAGGTCGAACAGCCTGCCCATGTCCTCGCTGGTAGCGTACTTGAACGTAGTGGACTGGATGATGGGGATCTGGCGGGGTTCGCCGTTGCCGGGGGTGTAGCCGCCCTGCACGCAGATGGTATCACGGTTCATTGCAACATACTCCTTTACTGGGTTTGTCTGTATAGCACAATTCCCCGCAGAAGCATCAGCCTCCTGCGGGGAATCGATTCGTTAAATTTTATTCCCTGCAGGAAGCAGAAACTTACTTTCTCAGCCGCTTATCGCTCCTGGTCGCCCAGAAGGTACCGACGGTCTGGAACACCTGCACCATGAGCACCAGCAGCACGACGCAGACGATCATGATGTTGGTCTGGTAGCGGTAGTAGCCGTAGGACAGAGCGATCTTGCCCAGACCGCCGCCGCCGATGACGCCGGACATGGCCGAGTAGCCGAGGATGGTCGTCAGGGCAGTAGTCATGCTGGAAATGAGGCCGGGCAGGCACTCGGGGATCATGACCTTGGTGATGATCTGGAAGGGAGTCGCGCCCATGCTCTGGGCAGCTTCCACGACGCCCTCGTCCAGCTCACGCAGACTGGTCTCCACCAGACGGGCCACGAAGGGGAAGGCTGCGACCACCAGCGGAACGATGGTGGCCTTGGTGCCGACGGTGGTGCCCACAATGGCACGGGTCAGCGGGAAGACGCAGATCATCAAAATCAGGAACGGCACGCTGCGCAGGATGTTGATGATGATGTTCAGGATGTGCATCAGCCAGCCCGGCAGGGGCAGGACGCCGTCCTTATCGCCAGCCACCAGCAGAACGCCCAGCGGCAGGCCCAGAACCAGAGAAAATGCCGTGGAGAGGACGGTCACATAAAACGTCTCCCAAATGGCGAAGCCATAATCTGCAAAGCTCATTCTCCGGTCACCTCCTCAACGGTCACACCATTCTGGCTGCGCATATAGGCCGCAGCCTGCTTTGCCTGTTCGGTATCGCGGGGAAGTTTGAGCAGCATGGAGCCGTAGCACTGGCCGCTCAGGTCGCGGGTGTCGGCGCTGAGCACAGACACGAGGATGCCCTTCTCCGCAGCAAGGCTCGCCACCAGCGGCTTTGCGGCGGACGAACCATTGAACGTAACACGGACCACGTGATCGTCGGGCGCAAAGCTCGAGAGGTCGCGGGCCGCGCTGCCGCCGTTGGGGGCGACAAGACGCCTGGCCGCAGCCGTCTTGGGATTTGCAAAGATCTCGCGCACCTCACCCTGCTCCACGACCACGCCGCCGTCCAGAATGGCGACGGAGTCGCAGATCTCTTCCACGACGCTCATCTGGTGGGTGATGACCACCACGGTGATGCCCAGCTTCTTGTTGATGTCCTTGATGAGGGTCAGGATGGCGTGGGTCGTGTTGGGGTCCAGCGCACTGGTGGCCTCATCGCAGAGCAGGACTTTGGGGTTGGTGGCCAGCGCGCGGGCAATGGCGATGCGCTGCTTCTGGCCGCCGGAGAGCTGGGCCGGGTAGGCGTTGGCCTTATCGGGCAGGCCCACCATTTCCAGCAGCTCCCTGGCGCGCTTTTCGGCATCGGCCTTCTTCACGCCCGCAAGCTCCATCGGGAAGCAGATGTTCTTCAGGCAGCTGCGCTGCATCAGCAGATTGAACTGCTGGAAGATCATGGTGATGTCGCGGCGGCGCTCACGCAGGGCTGCGGGAGACAGGGTCTCCATCGCGGTGCCGTCGATGACGACGCTGCCCTCAGTGGGGCGCTCCAGCAGATTGATGCAGCGCACCAGCGTGGATTTGCCCGCGCCCGACATACCGATGATGCCGTAGATGGAGCCATCGGGGATGGTCAGGTCGATGTCCTTCAGCGCATTCACCGCGCCGTCCTTCATCTGGAAGGTCTTGGAAAGGTGTTTGATCTCGATCACGATTTACTCCTTAGGTTGGTAAAGCTCAGCCCACGATGGGTGCCAGGCTGTCCTGCTTGCCGCCGTAGATGCCCATGGGCTCGACGTGGATGCCGGCGACGGTCACCAGATGGGTACCCTTCTCCTTATTGAAGTTGTCCAGATACGGCTGATGCTGGAAGTAGTTGGTGTCGCACTGGCCGTCCTCGACGATGGTGTTGGGGATCACATAGTCGTCGTACTCCTGGATGTCCAGAGTGATGCCCTTAGCGGCCAGAATGTCCTTGCAGACCTCCAGGACCTCGCAGTGGGGAGCGGGCGTAGCAGCGCAGCTGACGGTCTCGCCGTTCAGTGCATCGTAGTCGATGGAAGGGTCATAGCCATCGGTCGGGTTCTCGACGACGGAGACGACAGCGCCCTTGTAGTTCTCATCCATGAAGTCCTTGACCTGCTGGCTCTGCAGAGCGGCGACGAGGGCCTTGATCTTGGGCTCGTTCTCGTTGCCCTCCTTGCAGACCAGAACATTGACGTAAGCAGAAGAGCCGTCCTCCATTGCCAGAGCGTCGGTCATGGGGTCCAGACCAGCGGAGATGGCGTAGTTGGAGTTGATGACAGCGTAGTCCTCATCCTGCAGGACGTTGGGGACCTGAGCGGCCTCGACCTCATCGACGGTGACGTTCAGGGGGTTCTCCTCGATGTCGTTCTTGGTGGCGGTCAGGCCGGCGTCAGCCTTCAGCTTGAAGAAGCCGTTCTTCTCCAGCAGGGTCAGAGCGCGGGCCTCGTTGGTGGTGTCGTTGGGGACAGCGACCTTCACCTTGTCCAGCTTTGCCACAGCGGAAGCAGCCTCAGAAGAAGCGGCAGTGCTGGAAGCAGCAGAGCTTGCGGTGGAAGAAGAGCCGCCGCAGGCGGTCAGGGCAGCAGCAGCGGCTGCGACACCGGTAACTTTCAGAAAATCACGACGAGTAATCATAGTTTTTCCCTCTCTATTATTGGATAGAATGTACAGCGGCGGCGCGGCACAGTCCGCGCCCGCCTTGAACGGAAGCATCAAAAAAGCCTCCGTCCCTGCCAGCCATGCGCTGCGCAAGGACGGAGGCCTGAAACTTCCGTGGTACCACCTTGGTTCACAGCATCCTCGCGGACACTGCCTCAAAACTGCGGCAGGATTTTTTTCTGCTTACAGCCGGACGCTTTAACGGGCGCACCCGTCGCGGACTAGTGCTCTTGCTCTTCGTCCGCGCAGCTCCGAGACCATTTTCGGCTCCCTGTTTCCTGCCCTTTTCCACCTGCCGGGCTCTCTGGTAAGGCTCATGCGAAAGCTTACTCTTCTCTTCACAGCCATTTTAGTGATATTGCGTTTATTGTACTCGCCTCGACGGGATTTGTCAACCCCCTAAAACAAACTTTTTCAGTAGGGAATTGACGATCCTTCGCCCATGAGACAAAATATGCCCCCGCGCTGTGCGCGCGGGGGCATATTCAGAAGCTTATCTATCAGCCCTGCTCCTGCTGTGCCTTCTTGGCTTCGAGAGCCAGAATGGCGTCGCGGCGGCTCAGGTTGATGCGGCCCTGCTGGTCGATGTCCGTCACCTTGACGACGATGGCATCACCCACAGCGACAACATCCTCCACCCGCTCGACACGCTTGGTGTCCAGCTTGGAGATGTGGACGAGGCCCTCCTTGCCCGGAGCGATCTCGACGAAGGCACCAAAGTTCATCAGACGGGTGACCTTGCCCTTGTAGATAGCACCGATCTCGGGGTCTTCCACGATAGTCCTGATGGTGAAGATGGCGCGCTTTGCGTCCTCCTGATCCACAGCGGAGACGAAGACGTGGCCGTCCTCCTGCACGTCGATCTTGCAGTTGCAGGTGGCGCAGATGTCCTGGATGACCTTGCCGCCCTTGCCGATGACATCCTTGATCTTATCGGTGGGGATCATCATGCTGAACATCTTGGGAGCCCAGCGGCTCAGCTCGCGGCGGGGCTCTGCGATGACGGGCTTGATGATCTCATCGAGGATGTACAGACGACCCCTGCGGCACTTCTCGAAGGCCTCGGCGATGATGTCGTAGGTCAGGCCGTCGATCTTAATATCCATCTGGATGGCGGTGATGCCCTTGCGGGTGCCGCCCACCTTGAAGTCCATGTCGCCGTGGAAGTCCTCGACACCCTGAATGTCCAGCATGGTCATCCAGCGGTCGCCCTCGGTGATGAGGCCGCAGGAGATACCGGCGACGGGAGCCTTGATGGGGACGCCTGCGTCCATCAGAGCCAGCGTGGAGCCGCAGATGGAAGCCTGAGAGGTGGAGCCGTTGGAAGAGAGGACCTCAGACACGCAGCGGATGGTGTAGGGGAACTCTTCCAGAGAGGGCAGCACAGGCACGAGAGCGCGCTCAGCCAGCGCGCCGTGGCCGATCTCGCGGCGGCCGGGGCTGCGGGGTGCGCGGGCCTCGCCGACGGAGTACGGCGGGAAATTGTAGTGATGGATGTAGCGCTTGGTCTGCTCGTCGGTCAGGTCATCCATGAGCTGGTTGTCCTTGGTGCCGCCGAGGGTGCAGGTGGTGAGCACCTGAGTCTGGCCGCGGGTGAACATACCGGAGCCATGCACACGGGGCAGGATGCCGACTTCTGCGGCCAGCGGGCGGATCTCGTTGATGCCGCGGCCATCCACGCGCTTGCCCTCGTCCAGCAGCCAGCGGCGGACGACGTACTTCTGCATCTTGTAGCTGACGAGGTCGAGGTCGGCCTCGGTCAGGTCGGGGTACTCCTCGGCGATCTTGTCCATGATGGGCAGCAGGGCGGCATCACGCACATTCTTGTCGTCGGTATCCATGGCGGCCTTGAAGTCGTCGAGATACTTCTCCTTGATGGCGTGGAACACGTCCATATCGAGGCCCACGACCTGAAAATCGATCTTCGGCTTGCCGCGCTCGGCCACGATGCCGTTGATGAAGGTGATGATCTTCTTGATCTCCACGTGAGCGGCCTTGATGGCGTTCAGCACGGTGTCCTCATCGACCTCATTGGCACCGGCCTCGATCATGACGATCTTGTCCATGGTGGCGGCGACGGTCAGGGCCAGGTCGCTCTTCTTGCGCTGCTCCTGAGTGGGGTTCAGGACGATCTCGCCGTCCACCAGACCCACCTGCACGCCGCCGATGGGGCCGTTCCAGGGGATCTCGGACACAGCGGTGACCAGAGAAGCGCCGATCATGCCGGCGATCTCAGGGCTGCAGTCGGGGTCCAGGCTCATGACGGTCATGGTGATGCAGACGTCGTTGCGCATCTCCTTCGGGAACAGGGGGCGCATGGGACGGTCCACGACGCGGCTGGTCAGGATGGCGCGCTCGCCGGGGCGGCCCTCACGGCGCATGAAGCTGCCGGGGATGCGGCCTGCGGCGTAGAGCTTTTCCTCGTACTCCACGTTCAGGGGGAAGAAATCGACGCCCTCGCGGGGCTTGGGGCTCATGACCACGTTGCACATCACGCAGGTCTCGCCGTAGCGGATGAGGGCGCTTGCGTTGGACAAGCCGCACATCTTGCCCATCTCCACCTTGAAGGGGCGGCCTGCCAGCGTAGTCTCGTAAACTTTGAAGTTGTCAAAGTTTTCTTTGCGGGAACCAAATTCGATTGCCATTTGGTTTGCCTCCTTATGTCCGTTTGATATTCCAAAAGGCTGCCCGCCGCGCATCATAGCAATAAATCCAGCGTCCGTGCCGCTTCGCACAGGCGTTCGATTTACTGCTGCAACACGCAGCAGCGGCCTATTTGTTCCAGTGGCTGGGATACAAGGGAAAATCCAACATAAAAGAGCAAAGGGCAGGCACCCTTTGCGGTACCTGCCCTCTGTTTTCTATTACTTACGCAGACCCAGAGTTGCGATCAGAGCACGGTAACGCTCGATGTCCTTCTTCTGGAGGTAGGCCAGCAGATTGCGGCGGCGGCCAACCATCTTCATCAGACCACGGCGGCTGTGGTGATCGTTAGGGTTCTTCTTCAGGTGCTCGTTCAGCTCGTTGATGTGAGCGGTCAGCAGAGCGACCTGGACTTCGGGAGAGCCAGTGTCCTTCTCGGTCAGAGCGACTTTGGCCATAACTTCCTGCTTGTTCATAGTAACAGTACCTCTTTATAAAATTTTTATTTGCCAGCGACACAGCAGCGGGAAAACGGTACTCCCGAGTGGGCATACTCCCAGCCCCGTATCGCGGTAACAGGGCTAGTATAACAGAAACCAACGTAAAAAGCAAGAAAAATTTTTACAGATCCGCAAAAATAAGGATGTTGTTTTCCCGTCAAATCATGTTATAATCTGTCTATTGTAATAAAGAGGTAGATCGAATGACACATTGCTTTTCCCGCCGCAGCTTCCTCAAGGGAAGCGCAGCCGCCGCAGCGGCCCTCACCAGCCCGCTCCTCCCGGCTGATGCGGCTTCTTCTGAAACCGAAAACGGCCTGTTCTCCCCTGTCTCTGCTCTCTGCCAGACCCAGTACGGCCCGGTGAAGGGCAGAGAGGGCGAAAACGGCCTGCTCTGCTGGTACGGCATCCCCTATGGCGCTGCCCCCACGGGCGAAAGCCGCTGGACAGCGCCGCTGGAGCCCGCCTGCTGGCACACAGTGCGGGACTGCACCAGCCCCGCCCCGGCGGCCTACCAGTACACCGCTTTCCCCCTCGGCACCGAGGACTGCCTGACACTGGACATTTATTCCTCCGCCGAGGCCAAAAAGCGGCCCGTCCTCGTCTATCTGCACGGCAGCGCCGCCACCGGCTCATCTCTCGAGCTGCCCGGCTGCGAACTCGTGCGGGACGCGGGCTGCGTCTTTGTCGCGCTCAACTACCGGCTGGGGCTGTTCGGGTGGAACTGTCTGCCCGCCCTCACTGCCGACCCGGACGCCACCGGAAGCTTTGCCCTGCTGGACATCGCCCGGGCGCTGGACTGGGTGCGGGACAACATCCGCCGCTTCGGCGGCGATGCCGACAACATCACCCTCTGCGGCTTCTCTGACGGCGGGCGGATGGCAGCTGCCCTTGCGGGCAGCCCGCTCTTCCGCGGGCGCTTCCAGAAGGCCGCCGCCATCTCCGGCGGGCTGTCCCTCGCCGACCCGGACGCCGCCGCCCAGAAGCTGGCCGAATATTTCGCGCCGCTGGCCGTGGAAGACGGGCGGTTCGCTGACACGGCTTCCGCCGCCGAATGGCTGCTGACGCCGGGGGCGGACGTCCGGGAATGGCTCTGCGGCCTCGAACCGGCCCGCATTGCCGCCCTCGGCAAACCAGCCATCCTCTACGCAGACGATGTGGTGCTCTCCCGGGACGCCCGGAGTGCTGTCCCCCTCCTGCTGCTCAGCAGCGCCACCGAATTCAGCGGCTTTGTCCGGGACGACCTGCGGCCCGCTTCCAGCGCGGCCCGGGCCTATGCCGTAAAATACGGCTCAGCCCTCTGCCGCTGGAGCAGCACCGAAGCCGTCGCCGAAGCGCTGGGCGGCAATGCTCCGGTCTGGCTTGGCCTCATCGACTACGGCGGGGCCGACAGTCAGACGGCTGTCCCGGGCCTCGGCTCCTTCCACGGCCTGCCGCTGGCGCTCTTCTCGTCCGAAAGCAGCTATTCTGCCTGTGCTGATCTGTCTTCGGCAGGTGCGCAGGCCCTTTCGGCCCGGCTGAAGCAGGCGCTTGCCGGCTTCATGACCAGCGGTTCCCCGGGCTGGGACGCCTGGACGCCGCAAGACCGCGCTGCCCTCCACTTCGATGCCGACAGCGAAACCGCCTGCATCACCCTCAGCTCCTACCCGGATACCCAGGAAAGCATCCGCGCCGCCATGGCCGCAGACACATCCCTCTCCGCCGCCGAAAAGGAAACGATGGAGCACCTCTATTTTTCCGGTCTCTCCTTCTGACGAAGCAAAAACGCACCTCACCGATGGCTTTCATCGGTGAGGTGCGTTTTTGTTTTATTCAGCGGCTGATGCCGCCCACAGCCTTTTTGATCTCGGCTTTGTTCTGATACATCGCAGCATCGGCCTCCATGAACAGCTCGTCCGCCGTCATGGTGCGGCCTGCCTGCATGGCATAGCCCACTGCGATGGAGACGGGATACTCTTCCTTCGCATCCCACTCCGCGCACAGCCGCCGGAGCGTTTCGACTGCTGCCTTCACAGCCTCCTCATCCATCGCAGCCGCAATGACCGCGAACTCGTCGCCGCCGATGCGGAAGCAGTCCTCGGCCCGGTAAAAGGCCTCCCGGATGCAGCGGGCCGCACAGCAGAGCAGCTCGTCACCGGCACGGTGGCCGTATTGGTCGTTGGTCTGCTTGAGCCAGTTGACGTCCATAACGATGTAGGTCCAGTCCGTGCGCTCGGGCCAGCGGGACTTCATATACTTGAAGGCCGTATAGTTGAAAAGCCCGGTCAGCGAGTCGGCGTAGGCCAGCTTCTTGTAGTTTTCCAGCTGGGCCTGTTCGTTGATGGCCTGCCGGATGCGGTGGAGCACGATGCGGCCCAGCTGCAACAAAAAGCAGAGCAGGCCCACGCAGTAAAACACCGCGTACTGCCACCCGGCATGGTCTCCATAAAAGAACACCAGTGCCGCTGCGGCACAGACTGCCAATGCACCAAAGCCGACCAGAATATCCCGCACATCCTCGCTTCGGGTCTTTTTATACGCTGCAAAGAGGTCGCGGAGAGTCAGCGGGATGCTTGCAAGGATGGTCAGGTGCATGAGGGGCAGCAGCCAGAACATCGCCCAGCCCCGCAGCAGCCAGCCCAGAATATCTGCCGTCAGCAGGAGCATCTGTACTTGCTGCAAGAGCCGCAGCCCCCTGCACTCCTCTTTCAGGGTGCAGCGGATAAACTCCAACGTGAGGGGAACGATGAGGCTGAAGCTGAGCAGGGACAAGAAGGCGACGAAACTTGCCTTATCGGTAAAGAGGGTCAGCAGCTCGGAATCCGTCAGGATCCAGACGCCCGCATCCAGCACCAGCCCGAACATGATGCAGATCTGATACCGGACTTCCGGCCGGAAGATCCTGCGCATCGAGAGCAGCAGCAGGCCAAGCTCTGCCGCACAGAAGGCGCAGAAAAGGAAGAAGAGCAGCGCATACAGGTTGCTCTGCAGATAGTGGAGCGTTATCCTAGCCTGTGTACCCAGTACAGCCTCATTGCGGAGCATCCAGCTCAGCGTCGTGGGGGCTTCTGCTTCAAAACGCAGCGTCTTGCCGGCCGCGCCATCCGGCAGCGCGATGAACAGCCGCAGCTCGACCGGGCCTTTTTCCTGCTGATACTCATAGAACCAGTTTTCTACCCCATCCGGGCCGCAGAGCGCGAGGGCAAAGCTCTTTTTCACCGTCCGGATGCTCAGCATCAGGCCCTCGCCTGCATCAGCAGGGATCACATACTCTGCCCGGCATTCTGTGTCCATCTGCCAGCTCTCGTTCGTCCGGACGCAAAGCCCCCGTGTCATCGCCTGACGTGGGTCTTCTCTCACGCCGAACGCCTGCACTGCCCCCAGCAGAACAGCCAGCGCCAGAAGCAGCGACAAAAGGAGCCAGAGCCACCGGCTCTGTTGTTTTATCTTATCCATTGCTCCCGCTCACTCCTCAAAGTATTCCTGCGCGCGCTGGGCTGCGTGGTCGATGCACTCGCGCAGCTCATCCAGCGTGTCGAACTTTTTGCTGGGGCTGAGGTAGGCGTGGAACTCCACCACCGGGTCGGTGCCGTAAAGGTCGCCGGTAAAGCCCGGGATGAAGGTCTCGCAGGTCACCTTGCTCTCGTCGCTGTTGACGGTGGGCCGGGTGCCAAGGCCGGTGGCCGAGGGGTACCACCTGTCCCCTATTCTGGTGCGGGTGATATAGATGCCGTACCGGGGCAGCTGGAAGCCCTGCGGGTAGAGCTGGTTGATGGTCGGCACGCCCAGCGTCCGGCCAAGGCCCGCCCCGTGATGCACCGTGAAGCGGATGGCGTAGGGCATCCCCAGCATGGCATTGGCCGCCGGGATGTCACCGCCCTCCAGCGCGGTGCGGATGCGGGTGGAGGAAACAGGCTTCTCCTCAAACTGTGCCATCGGCAGGACGACTACCTCCACGCCCAGCGGTGCGCAGAGCTGACGCAGCAGCTCCGGCGTGCCTGCCGCCCTGGCCCCGAAGGTGAAGTTCTCGCCGCAGAACAGCGCCCGGGCGTTGCAGTCCCGGATGATGCCCAGCACGAACTGCTCCGGCGTCATGGCCTTGATCTCCTCGAAATCGGGGCAGAGATAGTGCTCCACGCCGAGGCTGGCGATGAGGGCGTGCTTGTCCTCGGTGGAGAGCAGGCGCTTGCCCTTCATCTTGTTTTCGGTGGGCAGGCGGAAGGTGAACACCGCCGGTGCCGCGCCGTGGGCCCTGGCCCACTCCACTGCGCCATTGATGACCGCGCGGTGGCCGATGTGGATGCCGTCAAAAAAGCCCATTGCCACAGCAGAGCCGTGGGCACCGCCCAGCGCAAGCGGCGCAAGCTGTGAATAGATCTGCATGAATGTTCTTTAATTCCTCTCTACAAAGAGTTTTTCGACCTTGAGCACGCCGCCGGTGATGTTCGCAAGACCCAGGAACCGGCCCTCGGCATTGCGGACACGGTAGCGGCCGTCTGCCGCCGGATAGCGGCTGGTGGGGCAGCCGTTGTACAGGTGCTGCTCCACCCTCGGCTCTGCCACCAGCAGAGGCAGGCTCTCGAACACGCTCTCCACCGGCAGCATCAAAGCCTGCAGTGCCTCGGGGCCTGCGTCCCTTGCCGCCTGTATTTCTTCCAGCGTGTGGGCGTCGGCCTCGGTGTAGACACCCGCCGTCGTGCGGCGCAAAGCGCTCATGGTGCCTTTCTGGCCCATAGCGGCGGCAATGTCCTCCAACAGGGTGCGGATATACGTCCCCTTGGAGCAGCGGACGGTGAGGACGTATTCGTTCTCTGCCGGGCTGCCGCCGTACCGGATGTCCAGGATCTCGATGGGGCGGGCCTTCCGCTCCACCGTGACGCCCTCGCGGGCCAGCTTATAAAGGGGCCGGCCGTTGATCTTGACCGCCGAGTACATGGGCGGCGTCTGCATCTGGGGGCCGAGGAACCGGGGCAGAACGGCCAGCAGCTCCTTCTCCCCTGCCGTCACCGGGGCCGCTTCCAGCACAGTGCCGGTGATGTCGCCGGTGTCGGTCTGCATCCCCAGCCGCAGCCGGGCGCAGTAGGTCTTGGTGTGGTCGAGCTGAAGGTCCACAGCCTTGCTGGCCCCGCCGCAGAACACCGGCAGAACGCCGGTGGCCATGGGGTCCAGCGTACCGCTGTGGCCCAGCTTGCGGGTGCCGAGGATGCCGCGCAGCTTGGCGATGACGTCAAAGCTGGTCCACTCCATCGGCTTATCTACGATAAGGATGCCCTGCATCAGCTTTCCTCCTGCGTCTCGGGGCGGTCGAGTTCCGCCTCCACTTCGGCCAGAATGGCGCTCTTGGCGTTGTCGAGGTTGCCCAGCAGCTCACAGCCCGCTGCGCGGGTGTGGCCGCCGCCGCCCAGACGCCGTGCGATGGCACAGGCGTCCACGCCCTTGGCGGCGCGCACGCTGATGCGGTAGCTGCCGCCGGGCTGCTGACGGAGCAGCAGGCCCACTTTGACCCCCTCGATGCTGATGGGCAGGCTGGTCAGCTCTTCCAGGTCAGCCGGGTCCACGCCGCTCTGCTCGATCTCGTCCCGGGTCAGATACATCAGGGCGCAGCGGCCCTCAAGATGATATTCCAGATGGTTGCGGGCGATACGCTCCGCCTCCATCCGCTCCCGGGGCTTGGTGTCGAAGAGCAGGGTGTTCAGCTCCTCCACCTGCGCACCGGCCAGAATGAGCTTTGCAGCCACGAGGTGGGTGTTGGCAGTGGTGGAAGAGAACCGGAAGCAGCCGGTGTCCGTAGCGAGGCCGGTGTAGAGGCAGTTGGCGATGAGGGGGGTGATCTCCACGCCCATCTCGCTGATGACCTCATACAGAAGCTCTGCCGCTGCGGCCGCATTGCCGTCCAGCAGGGTGAAATCCGCATAGCCGCTGTTGCCCGCGTGGTGGTCGATGCAGAGATCGATATGGCGGGTATACTGCGGCATGCCGTTGTTTTCGCCAAAGAGCTGCACGCTGGCAACATCCACGGCCACAACGGTCTTGGGCTCAAACTCGCCCCGGAACGGCACCGGTGCGGTAAAGCTGTAGCGGGAAGGCACTGCATCGGAGCAGAGGACGGCTGCCGTCTTGCCCAGCGCCTTGAGCGCGTGGCAGAGGGCGCTGCCGCAGCCGATGGTGTCGCCGTCCGGGTTTTTATGACACAGGATCAGAATGTTGTCCGCAGCACAGAGGCGCTCGGCCATCTGCTGCACATTGAGCTGTTCTGTCATTTGATGGTTCCATCCTTTCCGCAGCGCTGGATTTATTCCTCGGTCTCGGCGGGCTGGGAGTCCTCCGCGTCGCCGTTCACATTCAGCGTGCGGAGCAGCTCGTTGATATGGGCTGCATAGGCGGCACCGTCGTCCTCCACAAAGATGAAGCGGGGTGCCTTGCGGATGTGCATTTTCTTGCTCACTTCGGTGCGCACATGGCCTGCGGCGCGGTTCAGGGCCTCGATGGCGGGCTTGGGGCCGTCCTCACGGCCCATCACGCTCACATAGACCTTCGCCACGTCCAGGTCGGGCGTCACATCCAGCCGGGTGACGGTCAGCAGACCGCCCTCCAGCCGCGGGTCTTTCAGCCGTCCGATGATGGCGATGAGCTCACGCTTCATGTCCTGCGCCAGACGGCCCATATTTTTCTGAGACATAGTTTCTCCTCTGAAAAGCCCGTTATCACCGCCCGGGGGGCGATGATAACAGCAGCTTCAACTCTTAGTCGCGGTATTCTTCCATCTTGAAGGCCTCGTAGACGTCGCCTTCCTTGACGTCGGCAAACTTTGCCAGAGTGACGCCGCACTCGTAGCCCTCGGCCACTTCCTTGGCGTCGTCCTTGAAGCGCTTCAGAGATGCGATCTCGTCCTCCGTGATGACGATGCCGTCACGGACGACACGCACCTTGCTGTCGCGGGTGATCTTGCCGCTGGTGACACGGCAGCCTGCGACGGTGCCGACGTTGGAGATCTTGTAGACCTGACGGACCTGCAGCTCGCCCAGAGACACCTCGCGGAACTTGGGAGCCAGCATACCCTTCATAGCGTCGGTGACGTCGTTGATGGCGTCGTAGATGACGCGGTACATACGCATCTCGACCTTGGTGGCAGCGGCCTCTTCCTTCGCCACGTTGTCGGGGCGGACGTTGAAGCCGATGATGATGGCGTTGGATGCGTCGGCCAGGTCAACGTCGGACTTGCTGATGGCGCCGACGCCGGCGTGGATGACGCGGACGCGGACCTCGTCGTTGGAGATCTTCTCGAGGCTCTGCTTGACAGCCTCGGCGGAGCCCTGCACGTCAGCCTTGACGACGATGGCCAGCTCCTTCATATCGTTCTGAGCCATCTGGCTGAACAGGTTATCCAGCGTGACCTTCTGGAAGGCGGAGAACTGCTTCTCCTTGGCGGCAGCGATGCGCTGCTCGGCCAGCTCACGGGCCAGACGCTCGTCCTCGACGGCCTCGAACAGGTCGCCGGCCTCAGGCACAGCGGTCAGACCGGTGATCTCCACAGGGGTGGAGGGGCCGGCGTCGTTCAGCAGGATGCCCTTGTCGCTGCGCATGGTACGCACACGGCCCACGGCGGTACCGGCGATGATGACATCGCCGGAGTGGAGGGTGCCGTTCTGCACCAGAATGGTGGCGATGGGGCCCTGGCCCTTGTCCAGACGAGCCTCGACGACAGCGCCCTTGGCACGGCGGTTGGGGTTGGCCTTCAGCTCCATGACCTCGGCTTCCAGCGCGATGCGCTCCAGCAGGTCGTTGATGCCCATGCCGGTCAGAGCAGAGACGGGGATGCAGGCGACGTCGCCGCCCCAGTCCTCGGTGATGATGCCGTACTTGGTCAGGCCCTCCATCACGCGCTCGGGGTTGGCGGTGGGCTTATCCATCTTGTTCATGGCCACGATGAGCTTGACGTTGGCGGCCTTGGCGTGGTTGATGGACTCGACCGTCTGGGGCATGATGCCGTCATCGGCGGCGACGACCAGAACTGCAATATCGGTCATGTTGGCACCGCGGGCGCGCATGGAGGTGAACGCCTCGTGGCCCGGGGTATCCAGGAAGGTGATGAGGCTGTCGTTGACCTTGACCTGATATGCGCCGATGGCCTGGGTGATGCCGCCGGCCTCGCCTGCGGTGACGTTGGTCTTGCGGATAGCGTCCAGGATACTGGTCTTGCCGTGGTCAACGTGGCCCATGACGCAGACGACCGGGGGACGGGTGACGAGATCGTCCTGAGAATCCTCCTCCTGGGTGAACAGGCGCTCCTCGATGGTGACGTGGACTTCCTTCTCGACCTTGGCGTGGAACTCCTCGGCCACCAGAGCGGCGGTATCGAAATCGATGATGTCGTTGATGGCATGCATCTCGCCCATCTGCATGAACTTGGCGATGACCTTGCCGGCCTGCTGCTTCAGGCGGGCAGCCAGCTCACCGACGGTGATCTCATCGGGGATGAGGACCTTCAGCTGCGCATTGCGGGCCTTTTCCAGCTGGATGCGCTGCAGACGCTCGAACTCGGTCTCGCGCTTGCCCTTCTGGAACTGCTGGCGCTGGCGCTGGCCGCGCTGGGTGAACTTCTGCTTGTTGCCCTGGGGGGTGGGCTTGCGGCGGTTCTCGGTGTTCTTGGTGGAGGCCAGATCGTCGTAACGGGCGTCGAAGCGGTCCACGTTCATATCGACGGTGCGGGTATCGACGGTGACCTGATTGTCCTCGCGGCGGACAGAGACGGACTGAGCGGAAGCTGCCGTAGCCTTTGCGCCGGTCTCACGGGCCAGCTCGCTCAGGGAGACGGTCTTCTCCTCGCGCTTCCTGTGCTGCTCGTTCTTCTTGTTGCTTTGCTTGGCAGCGGGCTTTGCCTCGGCCATTGCGGGCTCAGCCTTGGGAGCCTCGGGCTTCTTTTCGGCCTTGGGCTCCGCCTTCTTCTCGGCGGGCTTCGGCTCAGCCTTGGGGGCCTTGGCACTGTTCAGGAACTCGTCCAGGCTCTTGACGCTGTTGTCCTTGCTGAACTTCTCCAGCAGGTAGTTCAGCTCGTTCTCCTCCAGAGTGGAGCTGTTCTTCTTGCCGGTGCTGCCCATGGCGTTCAGCTCGTCGAGGACCTTCTTGGCAGAGATGCTCAGGTCCTTTGCAAAATCGCTCACTTTATATTTTACGGTCATTCGCTCATATCCTCCTCAGTTTGAATCGCTCCGCACGCCGTCAGCCGGTCAAAGCAGAGCTTGGCGAGGTTGCGGTCGGTGACGGCATAAATGGCCACCGGTTTGCGGCTGATGTCAGCCAGCTTATCCTGTGTCAGCGGCATGGGGATGACGTCCACCATATCGCCCACAGCGTAGTTGAGCCGCTGCACGGTCTTGGGGCTGGCGTCGGACGCAGTCATCACGAGCCATGCCTTGCCCTTGACGACGGCGTCTTCCACCGCGTCAAAGCCCATGGTCAGAGCGCCCGCCTTGCGGCAGAGGCTCACGGCCTGGAACAGGGCCTCATTCGGCTCAAGGGCCGGTTTTGCGGGGGCGTTATGCTTCTTTGCCATCGCGGTCGGCCTCCTTTTCTGCTTCCACACCGGCCAGCTGCTGGGCCAGTGCATCGTATACCTCGGCGGGGACCGGCTGCTCAAAGCAGCGCTCCAGCGCCTTCTTCTTTTTTGCCTTTGCAAGGCAGGCGGCATCCGGGCAGAGGTAAGCACCGCGGCCGGGCTTCTTGCCCACGGGGTCGATGCTGATCTCTCCGCTGGGTGCGCGCACCACACGCACCAGTTCCTTCTTGGGGCGGCTGGTCAGGCAGCCGATGCACTGGCGGGCAGGGATCTTCTTTTGTGCCATCCGGTTTTCCCTCCTTCGGCAGGTGTTCCGCGCTTATTCTGCGGCGGTGTCTTCGGTCTTCTCAGCCTCGGCAGCCTTCGGCTCTTCCTCGCCGTAGTAGCCGCTCTCGGGGCGGATGTCGATATTGTAGCCGGTCAGGCGGGCGCACAGACGGGCGTTCTGGCCCTTGTTGCCGATGGCAAGGCTCAGCTGCTGGTCCGGCACGGTCACGCGGCAGGAGCGGGTCTCGCCGGGCAGCAGCTCGACCTTGACCACCTTTGCGGGGCTGAGAGCCGCGGAGATGAACTCGGAGATGTCCTCGCTCCACTTCACGATGTCGATCTTCTCGCCGCCCAGCTTCTCGACCACAGCGGCCACACGGTCGCCGTGGGGGCCGATGCAGGCAGAGACGGGGTTGACGTTGGCGTCCTTGGACCAGACAGCCATCTTGGTGCGGGCACCGGCCTCGCGGCTGATGGCCTTGACCTCGACGGTGCCGTCGTAGATCTCAGGCACTTCCAGCTCGAACAGGCGCTTGACGAGGCCGGGGTGGGTGCGGCTGATCATGACGCGGGGGCCGCGCTCGCCTGCCACGACATCCACGATGTAGACCTGCAGCATCTGGCCCTCGGTGTAGACCTCGCCGGGGACCTGCTCGTTGCGGGGCAGGATGGCCTCGCCGCCCTTGCCCAGGTCGAGGGCAACGATGCCCTTCTCGGGGTCCACGCGGGTGACGGTAGCCTGCACGATGTCGTGGGCGCGGGACTGGATCTCGCTCAGCTGCTGGCTGCGCTCCGCCTCGCGGATGCCCTGACGGATGACGTGCTTTGCGGTCTGGGCGGCGATGCGGCCAAAGTCCTTGGTCTTGAGGGGGGTCACGACGCGGTCGCCCACCTGATAGCTCTTGCGGATGTGCTGAGCCTCGGTGATGCCGATCTCGCTGTGCTCGTCGTACCAGTCCTCATCGGCCACGACGTCCTGGATGAGGGCGACGTTGAACTTGCCGGTGCTGGGGTCGATCTCGACCATGACGTGGTCGTCCTCGACCTCGTAGTTCTTCTTCACGGCGATGACGATCGCAGCCTTGATCTTTTCGATCAGGTACTCCGCGGTGATGCCGCGCTCGTGCTCCAGCATGGAGAGAGCTTCAAAAAATTCGTTGTTCGCTGCTGCCATTTTTCGGGTTCCTCCTAGTTTATAATGGTATCTTTTCTCAATTCATCTTTGGCTCTCCCTCCGGGAGAGCTGGCGCGGAACGCGCCTGAGAGGGTTATCCTTAATCAAACAGATGTTCGTCATCACAGAGATGGACGCCGGACGCGGCGTTCACCTCAAAGCTCACCGGGCCGTTCTCTGTCTCGACCGTGACGGTGCTGCCCTCGCGGCCTTTCAGGATGCCGGCAAACTCGCGCACGCCGTCGGCGGTGGGGCGGATGAGCCTGACGCCGATCTTCTCGCCCTTGAGCGCCTCGTAGTGCTCCGGGCGGGTCAGCCTGCGGCCAAGGCCGGGGCTGCCCACCTCGAGATAATAGCTCTGGTCGATGGGGTCTGCCTCATCGAGGATGGGGTCCAGCGCGTGGGACACTTCGGCACAGGTGTCGGTGTCCATGGTGCCGTCCCTGTCGATGAGCACACGGAGATACCAGTCCGGCCCTTCCTTCTCAAAGACCACATCCCACAGGCGCAGGCCCATGCCCTCCACGACGGGGCGGACAAGCGCTTCGACTCTCTGGGCGGTGTTGCCGCCAGACTGCTTCGCCATAAAAAACCTCCAAACAAACAAGAAAAGCGGACCTTGCGGCCCACTTTCCAATAAAACTATAGCGTACTACTAGAATATAGCATACTCTTGCGGATTATGCAAGCTTTTTCGTGAAAAATCCTCTTCTCACAGCACCCAGACGCCGTCGCGGAACAGCTCCACGGTGCGGCCGTCGCGGCACTTGCCGGTGATATGGCTGTCCTCGGCGCCCACCATGACGTCCTCGTGGATGGCGGACTGGTTCATGCCCCGGGCCAGCAGCTCGTCCTTGGTCAGGCGGGTGCCGCTCTCGGTGGTACCGGGATAGCTGGCACCGAAGGCGATGTGGCAGGCGGCGTTCTCGTCGAAGAGGGTGCTGTAGAACAGCGCGCCGCTGCGGTTGATGGGGCTGGACGCCGGCACCAGCGCCACTTCGCCGATGCTCCGTGCGCCCTCGTCGGTGTCCAGAAGCCGGCCCAGAAGCTCCGCGCCCTCGTCCGCGCCGTGCTCCACGACCCGGCCATCCTTGAAGGTGACATGGAAGCCCTTGATGAGCTGGCCGTTGAAGACGTAGGGTTTCGTGCCGTAGACGATGCCGTTCACCTTGTCCTTGTGGGGGGCGGTGAAGACCTCTTCGGTGGGGATGTTGGGCAGGAAGACCACGCCCTTTTCGCTGACGCTGGCGGCACTCTCCCAGACGGCCTTGTCGGCGATGCCGACGGTCAGGTCGGTGCCGTTGCCGCTCTCGAAGTGGACGCTCTCGAGGTCGAGGGCGTTCATCTTGTCCTTCAGGCTGGTCAGACGGTCGAGGTGGGCCTTCCACTCGCTGACGGGGTCGCCGTTCGTCACCCGGCAGACGTCGAAGATGAGCTGCCAGAGCTTCTCGATGGCCGCAGCCTCGTCCAGCTCCGGGAAGATCTTCTTCGCCCACGGGGCGCTGGGCATGGCGGCGATGGACCACTGGACCCGGTCGTTCATGGTATACTCCCGCCACGGAGCCATGAACCTGCGCTGCGCGGCGTTCACGCGGCTGATCTTCGCGCCGTCCAGACCGGCGTAGACCTCGGGGTCGTCGGCAAGGAGGTGGAGGACGCAGACGCCGCCCTCGCTCTCGGCGTAGTCCAGATAGCGGCGGAGCTGATAAGACTTGAAGTCGGTCAGGGCTTCCTCGCTGCCCAGCTCCATCCGGCTGCGGGAGACCTCGTTGTCGCTCCAGTTCACCAGCACGTCACGGGCGCCGGCCTCGTAGGCACTGCGCACGCACAGACGGGCCAGCGGGGCGGCCTCGAGGCAGCAGTTGATGATGAGGGTCTGGCCCGGCTGGGGGTTGACGCCCACCCGGACGATGAAGTCGGCGTATTTTTTCAGAAGAAGAGTAAAGTTTTCCACAGAATATCCTTTCTGCCGTGCAGACCACGGCGGTGCATTTTCTATCTGACAGTATAACCGCTCCCGGGCGAATTGTCCACCCGATAAAAACAAAACAGATGCTTCTGCCGGTTGAAAAATCGGGAAACATCTGTTATAATGGTGTATGAGAGTGCTGTCTACATAACGGCAGGCGGTCTAAACCTTTCCGGCCTTACGTCGGGAAGGCGAGCATTTTTGTTATGCCCCCGACGCTCCACAGCGAAAGGGGTGATGGTCTATGACGCTTTTGGAAACTTTAGCTCTGCTTACGTTGCTTGCAACTGTGAGCTTCGGCGTTTTCAATATCGCCTGGAAAATCTTTAATAACAAAAAATGACCGCCCCAGTGTCCTAAGCTGAACGGTCATTTTTTGTTATGACTATCCGGAAAGGTGCTGACCGTTTGCCAGACAGCACTCTCTTCGTTTATATTATACCACAGCCCCGCCGAAAATGCAACGGCGGGGCTGTTTTTTCACTCACAAAAGAGCGTTTTTATCAGAACTCGATCTTGCTCTCGATGTAGCTCTTCAGCTCGGAGATGGGCATACGCACCTGCTCCATGGTGTCGCGGTCGCGGACGGTGACGCAGTTGTCGGCGGCGATGCCCTTGGCCTCGTCGCCCACGGTGTCGAAGTCCACGGTGATGCAGTAGGGGGTGCCGATCTCGTCCTCACGGCGGTAGCGCTTGCCGATGGAGCCGGTGTCGTCGTAGTCCACCATGAAGTACTTGCTCAGCTCATTGCGGATCTCCATGGCCTTGTCGCCCAGCTTCTTGCTCAGGGGCAGGACAGCGCACTTATAGGGAGCCAGAGCCGGGTGCAGATGCAGGACGGTGCGGATGTCCTCCTTGCCCTTGCTGTCGGTCAGATGCTCCTCGTCGTAGGCCTCGCACAGGAACGCCAGCGCCACGCGGTCGCAGCCCAGAGAGGGCTCGATGACGTAGGGGATGTAGTGCTCGTTGGTCTCGCTGTCGAAATACTCGAGGCTCTTGCCGGAGGCCTCCTGATGGCGGGTCAGGTCGTAGTTGGTGCGGTCGGCGATGCCCCACAGCTCGCCCCAATCGGTAAACGGGAAGGCATACTCGATGTCGGTGGTGGCGCGGCTGTAGAAGGCCAGCTCGGCAGGCTCGTGGTCGCGCAGGCGCAGATGCTCCTTTTTGATGCCGAGGCTCAGCAGCCAGTTCTCGCAGTAGTCCTTCCAGTAGGAGAACCACTCGAGGTCGGTGCCGGGCTTGCAGAAGAACTCGCACTCCATCTGCTCGAACTCGCGGGTGCGGAAGGTGAAGTTACCCGGGGTGATCTCGTTGCGGAAGGCCTTGCCCACCTGACAGACGCCGAAGGGCAGCTTGCGGCGGGTGGTGCGCTGGATGTTGGCAAAGTTGACGAAGATGCCCTGCGCGGTCTCGGGGCGGAGGTAGCAGGTGGAAGAGCTGTCCTCGGTGACGCCGATGGCGGTCTTGAACATCAGGTTGAACTTACGGATGGGGGTGAAGTCGTGCTTGCCGCAGACGGGGCAGACCACGTCCTCGTGGGCGGCGATGAAAGCGTCCATCTCGTCAAAGCTCATGGCGTCCACGTTCACCTCGGGGTGCTCGTCGCCGATGAGCTTGTCGGCGCGGTGGCGGGCCTTGCAGGCGCGGCAGTCCAGCAACGGGTCCGAGAAGCCGGCCACATGGCCGGTGGTGACCCAGGTCTGGGGGTTCATGAGGATGGCGGCATCGAGGCCCACGTTGTAGGGGCTCTCCTGCACGAACTTTTTCAGCCATGCCTTCTTGACGTTGTTCTTGAACTCGACGCCCAGAGGGCCGTAGTCCCAGCTGTTGGCCAGACCGCCGTAGATCTCAGAGCCGGGGAAGACATAGCCCCGGTTCTTGCAGAGATTGACGATCATATCAAGGGTCTTTTCGCTCTGTTCCATTGTAAGTACATCCTTTCCGTCCGCGGCTGGTTTGCCGTGTCGTGTTGCGTCGTTGTCCCGGCGGCTTTCCCCGCAGCCGGGCCTGCTTTTCCTGTTGAAAGCAGAGTACCTTTACTTTATCATGTTTTGCGGGGATTGTAAAGGCCGACTCCCCCGCTCCGCCCCGCCCCGCCACCAAAAAAAACCAAGGCCCGGAGCGTTCCCGCTCCGGGCCTTGGAGTCATTTCTCAATGTGTATCACAGACCGGGTCTGTAATGATTTGAGCAGATGGGGTGATTAGACAGTCTTGGGGGCAGCCTCAAAGACGATCACAGCGTACTTGGTGGTAGTGCTGGAGCCGCCGACGGTGACGGTCTTGCTCACATAAGAAACGCCGAACTCGACCTTCTTCTTGGCATTGGGCGCAGTAGAGGTGTTGTGGTTCATGATCTTGTCGAAGCTAGCCGCGCTGGACTTAGTGTCAACTTTATCCTTAACTGCGTTGTGCAGAGCGGTGGCGTCGGTGACCCAAGCGCCGTAGGTCTTGACATCGTTCTTGGGCTGCTCAACGATGTAGTAGAAGTAGCCCTTATTGGCGACACCAGTCAGAGAAACAGGTTTCAGCTGGTTTGTGGTGACGGTGGCGCTAGCGGCCTTGCCGTTCTCTTCCCAGATCTTGTCGGCCTTGCTGTTCAGGCTGCTCTTGTAGTCGTACTTGATGGTCTGCGTATTGCCCTGAGCATGGTCGTTCAGTGCCTTCTCCATTGCCTTTGCCTTAGCAGCATCGGTCAGAGCGCAGCCAGTCAGCATGGACACTGCCATAACGCCGGTCAGGACGAGGGCCAGAAGTTTCTTTGCCATTTTCATGATTTTTGCCTCCATAAATAAAAATGAATTATACAGGCGGGCCATCCATTTCCGGCTGTCGGCCTGTGTTATCATTATACCCCACCCATTATTTTTGTCAATATCTTCTTGGCATTTTTATCACCTTTACAAATTCTTCTCTTTTCTGTCGTGCATTTTCCACAAATTCACGGTAGCCCTCTCCGTCACGCCGCAGGCGTGACAGGGCCCGGGTGCGCCCTCTCAGGCGCTTCGCGCCAGCTCTCCCAGAGGGAGAGGAGCTCAACCTCTCCGTCACGCCTGCGGCGTGCCACCTCCCCTACCGAGGGGAGGCCTTGGCAGTCCCCGCAAAGTGAACGGTTTCGCCAGAGGCTCCCCTACTAGGGGAGCTGTCTGCGAAGCAGACTGAGAGGTTGTACGAAG